>JDSF01000174.1_pt1 | contig 44338 bp, 37 predicted proteins | sample 199441 | NCBI WGS metagenome assembly JDSF01 (sample SAMN02592751, study PRJNA231836) | bioreactor metagenome | isolation source: continuous culture bioreactor denitrification-DNRA | place: Germany: Bremen
AGATTGAATCAGTGTGTCTCGACGACTATCTGCTTCGATCTGATGGGTCATATCTTCCAGAGTTAAAACCACCCCTGAAATAACCTTCTCATCGCCTTGTTCGACAAAGAACGGAGCCATATTGACATGCAGGCTGAGTCCTGTATGGAGAGTCATCATCGAATGGTTGACCAATTTAGATCGTCCTGAGGAGTGACATTTGTGGAGCATTTCAAGGCCATGAACGATTGGATCACGGTCAAGAATGCTGAAAATAGAACGCCCAAGGCCAAGCAATCCTTTATTCTGGTCGTTTATTTCGGATGTATGAGGATCATTTTTGAATAGTTCTTGAGCCTGTTGATTGTAGAGCAGGATCTGTCCATCAGTGTTACAGACAATAACTCCATGAGGGAGTTCGGACATCAGTGCTGCCAGCCGTGTTCTCTCTTCGTTGAGGGTGGCCTGGGCTACGGCGATTTTGCCAGCGACATCCTGTTGCAAATGGGCAAATGCATCTGCTGATTGATTAATGATTTCAGCTAAATATTGAATTTCTTTTGAGGCATTTTTCAGTTCAATCCGATGGGCTGGATTAACCGACGAGATGATTCTCGCACTTTCAGCCATCTTAAGTATAGGGATGATATAGTCATTAAACAGCAGATTAATGAGTGCACCAATGATGAAGAGGATCGTGATCGTTCCGAGAAGAGGGAAGGGGACGAGTTTGTTGAGCATTTCACTCAGAGCTATCTGCTGCGCTTCATTGAGACTGGCCCATGAACCGATTAAGCAGGCAACCATGATGCTGACAACTGCAAAGTAAATCGCAGTAAGAAAAACCCAGTATTTAAAGCTCGGCTTCATTCACTAAAACCCTGTATTGCATCGCATGCGAAAGTGTCAAGGGAGGATTCTCCCTCTGCACTGTTAAGTTAAGCGGCTTTATGACTCTTGGCTTGGGCTGAATAAGGTTTGCTATGGATCACTTGGCCCCTTTAGTGATCTATGAAAATATAGGCCAAAATGACAGATATGGCAAACGTTGTTGTATTTTTGATGGGAGAATGAATTGGACTCAAGAAAAAAGGCGTTGCATATGAAATGCAACGCCTTGTCTTTTAACGGAAATCAGAATTTTAAGCGGTCAGAAGTTTGAGAGCTTCCATATACTTTTCAGCTGTTTTGGTGATGATTTCCTGAGGCAACTTTGGTGCTGGTGCTTGTTTGCCCCAGTCGAGAGTCTCAAGATAGTCACGTAGGAACTGCTTGTCGAAGCTTGGCTGTGCTTGACCTGATTGGTATAGATCTTTTGGCCAGAAGCGTGAGGAATCTGGGGTGAGAGCTTCATCAATCCAGATCAGTTGGTCTTCAAACATACCAAACTCAAATTTGGTGTCTGCAATGATAATTCCCTTGGTATCTGCAAGCTTACGAGCGCGCTCATAGATCGCAATACTGATATCACTGACTTTCTGAGCGGTTTCACGGCCACAGAGTTCAACGGCTTGCTCGAATGAAATATTTTCATCATGCTCACCGATTTCAGCTTTTGTGGATGGGGTGAACAGAGTTTCCGGGAGCTTGTCGCTCTGAGTCAGTCCTGCTGGCAGTGGAATGCTGCACAGGGATCCATCGCGCTGATATTCCTTCCAGCCACTTCCCGATAGGTAGCCACGAACAATGCACTCAATGGGGAGCGGCTGAGCTTTTTTCGTCAGCATGCTACGCCCTTCCAGTTGGTCACGGTACTGATGAGTGATTGCTGGAAAATCATCGACCTCTGTTGCCACCAGGTGGTGGGGGATCAGGTCATTCATCTGGTCAAACCAGAATTTGGAAATTTCAGTCAGGACATATCCTTTCTGAGGAATGCCTTCATTCATGATGACATCAAAGGCAGAAATACGGTCACTGGTGACAATCAGGAGATGTTCTCCCATGTCATAGATATCTCTGACTTTTCCACGATTCAACAATTTCAGTTCTGGGCAGTTGGTTTGGGTGATAACTTGGTTCATTTTTTTAGCTCCCTGCAGCAAATGCGCTGATCAGTTCTGGGATGAGTATTTCAAGCTGAGCTTCTTCTTTCAGCTGGTCTAATTTATCCGTCACCATTTTTTCCTGCTTTTCAAGCAGTAAACGACTTTGGAGCTGAGTCCGTGCCGCTTCATCAAGTGTTGTGAAATCTGCCGTTGTCGATGTCTTCAAGGCCGCGACCAGGAATCTGTTGCCAAGCTCATAAACTTTTGGAGCGACTGGTGCTTCAGCGGTTAATTTAAACGCTTCAGCTGCGAGTTCTTCTGAATTTCCGACTCTCGGGATAAAGCTACCAAAGCTGCGGCTGAACTCTCCTGATTCTTCAAGATTTAATTTCAAAGCCTTTGCTGCCGCTGGGAGATTTTTGGCCTTGCTTGCTTCAATCAGAAGTTTGTCTGCGAGTTCATGAGCCAGTGTCTGAGCTTGCTCTGCCCGGAAGGCGACTTCCACTGCTGCTTTGACATCATCAAGTTCAGGAAGTTTGCTTGGCTGACGCTCTTTGAGAGCAAAGAGGAAGACTCCTTGGGTTGTCTGGACCGGACGGGCTAACTCATTGTCCTTCAGTGTGAACGCTGCTGCACTGATATCGGCGACTCTGCCGATGCCGTCAATCGCATCATCGCGTCCGAACAGACCGGTCTCTTTAACTCCGAGATCATTTGTTTCTGCTGCCGCATTGAGATCGCCGGTTTTACGGTTGATATTGTATGCGTCAATCGCTTTTTCGTAAGCGAGCTGACGGGCTTTCTCAACCATGAGACCTGCTTTGACGGTGTCGATAGCATCGACCAGAAGCTTGACGCCGGGCTCAGTATACTCATCAACTTTGATGATGTGAAAACCGAATGGAGACCTGACGACTTCGCTCAGTTGGCCTGGGCGTAGAGAAAAGGCAACATCTTCGAACTCTTTAACCATAATGCCACGACCAAAGGTCCCGATTTCACCGCCATCAGTGGCATTACTCTGATCATCGGAGTTGGCTTTTGCCAGTTTCGCAAAGTCTGCACCATCCTTGAGTTGCTTTAACAACTCTTCAGCCAGGGTGCGTCGTTTGTCGATCGTTGCCTGGTCAGCATCTTCAGCGAGGCGGAGCAAAATATGGGATGCCTTGACCTCTTCCTTGATTTCAAAAAGGTCGAGGTTGCGACGGTAGTAGCGTTCCAGCTCATCATCAGTGAAAGCAGAAATCTCATTTTCATAACGGGCCGGATCAAACTGCAGGTAGCGCAGGGAGATTTTTTCAGGAACTCTGAAGTTTTCAATATTCTGTTTGAAAAATTCAGCGAGCTTTTCATCGGTGACCTTCACTTTGGTTTCTACCAGTGTTGGGGTCAGCCAGACGCAGTTCAGGTTAACCTTGTCATTTTCTTTGTGATAGGCCGCCTCTATTTCTTCTTGGCTGACCTCTGCACCTTCTTGCAGCCGGTTGCGCACTTTTTGAGTAAGCAACTGACGACGCTGTGAATTTTCAAACTGATCGGGTGTGATGCGCTGGTAGCTTAAAACCTGCAGATAGCGGTCACGATTGAATTCGCCATTAAGCTGGAAGGCTTCAAACTGGGCGATACTGGTAACAAGTTCCTCTTGTGTGACATCCAGGTCATAAGCAGATGCTTGTTGAACCAGTAATTGTTCTTCGACGAGTTGTTGCATCGCTTGACGGGGAAGGTTGAGTTGCTTTTCGAGATTAGCATCGAAATTCCCCTGATAGATGTTTTGGTAGAGGTTGTACAGAGTGCTGTAGGTGTTTTGGAACACCGTATAGCTGATTTCCTCACCATTCACGCGAGCAGCGACATCTCCTGCCTGATTTGTTCCGTTGTCAGTAGGGGCGGTTAGCATGGTGTAACCGATGACGAAGCTCAGAATAATCAAGCCAAATGCGATCTTGATCAGCATCGATTTCTGCTTGGTTCTCACAAAGTCAAGCATTGCAGTAAAACTCCTCAGTTATGATTAACAATTCGTGGTTGAAAACAGCCCCGCATGTTAGACAGCAATTCACAGGAATGCAATCATTTTTTGCCAGCTTAAGGCTTGCTTAATGATGCGGCGTTTGCTAGAGTTGCTGATCATTTAAGGTCGATTTGAAGCTAATGTTTGCTCGCTGTTTAAAGCGCTTAAGGACGATATAAATGTTCAATATATTTAATGCTGTGTGGGGGGTGTTCTCAAACGATCTGGCAATCGATCTGGGAACTGCCAATACTCTTGTCTTTATGAAGGCTAAGGGAATCGTTGTCAGTGAACCTTCAGTTGTTGCTGTTAAAACGGGTGCGGCCGGTCAGCGTAAGGTTCTGGCTGTTGGTAAAGACGCCAAAGAAATGCTGGGGCGGACACCAGGAAGTATCGTCGCGATCCGGCCGATGAAGGACGGAGTTATCGCCGACTTTGACTACACCGAAGAAATGCTGCGTTATTTTATTCGTAAAGTTCATAATCGCAAAAATCTGGTTCGTCCTCGCATTGTTATCTGTGTTCCTTCCGGTATTACCCAGGTTGAAAAAAGAGCCGTTCGCGAATCAGCAGAATCAGCTGGAGCTCGTGAAGTTTATCTGATTGAAGAGCCGATGGCGGCTGCAATCGGAGCAGGATTACCGATTACAGAGGCCTCAGGGAATATGATTGTCGATATCGGTGGTGGTACGACAGAGGTCGCAGTGATTTCTCTGGCGGGTATCGTTTATGCACAAAGTGTCAGGGTTGGTGGTGACAAACTGGATGAAGCCATCATTCAGCATATGAAACGTAAGTACAATCTGTTGATTGGTGAACGGACAGCTGAGGCGGTTAAAATTGGTATCGGTAATGTTTATTCAACAGGCGATGATACCGTCACCATGGAAATTAAGGGCCGCGATTTAGTCAGCGGTATTCCTAAAACTCTGGAAATCAATTCTGATGAAGTCCGAGAGGCGATGTCTGAGACGATTAATACGATCATTGAAGCAGTGCGGATCTCTCTGGAAAGAACACCACCTGAACTTGCCGCTGATATTGTCGATAAAGGGATTGTCCTGGCTGGTGGTGGGGCCTACCTGAAGAATCTTGATGTCCTTCTGCGCGAAGAAACGGGTTTGCCTGTTTCTGTTGCTGAAGATCCACTTTCCTGTGTTGTTCTTGGGTCTGGTGCTGTGCTCGATCAGTTGGACCTGTTGAAGCAGGTTGCGATCTCTTCCTGACGTTATCAAACGACATCTCTCTTTTCCTGTTATCTGGGAGGATCGTCTGGTCCTCCCTTTTTACATGGCGGCTGATGTTCTGAACGCTGCACAGAACGTTTCCGTAGGGACATGAACATGGTTAGACTTTTACCTAAAAAATCAGTAATCTGTTCCGGTTTCCTGTCTGTGGAGCTGTTGGATGCGTGAGCTCGTCAAGCGTTATCGTTTTTTCCTGTTTGCCGTCATTCTTCTGTTGATGTCGGTCGTTTTGTATTCTTATAATCTGCGCCAGAAATCTACAACGACATTTTTTGAACGCGCTGTTCTCACCTTTGCCTCGCCTTTTCAGAATGGACTTGATCATCTTGTTGATAGCATTGGAGGCGGGTGGGCTAACTATCTTTGGCTTGTCGATGCCCGTCAGCGCAGTATCGCTCTTGAGCGGGAAAACCGTGAATTAAAGTCGCAACTGCGGCAAATCAATGAAATTTCGTTACAGAATGACCGATTACGTAAGCTGTTAGCGTTTGTCGATGATCTTGATAAACCAGCACTCCCAGCGCAGGTGATTGGTGAAGATGCCAGTAACTGGTCTCGTACGGTTATTATCAATAAAGGGTCGAGAGCTGGATTGATGGCCGGTTTTCCGGTTGTCGCTGCTGATGGTGTGGTTGGACGAATAATAAAAACATCTCCGCGTAGTTCTAGAGTTCTGCTGATTACCGATGCCTCCTCTGCCGTTGCAACTCTGGTTCAGAGAACCCGAACCCGTGGTGTTGCCCGGGGACGTGGCGGTGATTTATCGCTAGAGTTTGCTTTGCGGGACAGTGATATTCAGGTTGGTGATCTTTTAGTCACATCAGGCATGGGTGGAGTCTTTCCAAAAGGATTGCCCTTAGGGTTGGTCACAAATGTTGAGAAAGATCCCTTCAGTTTGTTTCAGAGGGTGAGATCAGAAACTGCGGCCGATTTTTCGCATCTTGAAGAAGTGCTTGTTATTGTCGGGGAAGATCATTGAGGAAATTTTTATTCTATTTTATCCTCGGAGTTCTCTTTATTTTTTTGCAGAGTAGCTTTTTTCCTCTGTTTTTACCACCTGATCTGCGCCCCAATCTGATGTTGCTCCTCGTCCTTTTTGCCGGACTAAGAGAAGATACCCTCGGAGCCATTATCACTGCTCTTTTACTCGGTGCGATCCAGGACAGTTTCTCCGGTCATAGTCTGGGACTCTATGTCACAGTCTATCTCGCTATTGTTCTGAGTACTCGGTTTTTATCTGATCAATTAAATGCTGAAAGTCCACCATTGCTCCTGTTAATGGTTATGGTTGGGACCCTGATACAGAACCTTCTGGTCGGGTTGCTACTGTCGATCTTCGCTGATACTCAAACCGTATTACACATCCTTCTACCGGCTATTCCGGCTCAGGTGATTGCCAATCTGTTCTTTTCAATCCTATTGGTTATCCTGTTTCTGAAAGTTCAACGTCTGTTTGGCTATCGCCGTGGTCTGTCTGATTTAATTGCCCAGGGGAAACATTATGGGGCTTGATCTTAACTGGGTAGAGTTGCCTGCTGTCAAAAAGCGCTTTCTGTTTTATTCTGCCGCTGCGGCTCTGATGTTTCTTTTGTTGCTCTCCAGGCTTTGGTATCTACAGATTGTTAACTACGAAGAGCTGCAGGAGCGTTCTGTCCGAAATCGGACCAGAGTTCTTTCTCTTGAGGCTCCACGCGGACCGATTTATGATCGCAATGGTGTCCTGCTGGTCGATAACCGTCCGTCCTTTCAGATCACTGCGATGCGTCAGGATGTCGAAGATCGCTCCCTTTTGCTGGAGCGTTTGACTCATATTTTAAATGTGAGTTCGGACGAACTTGAGGAACGCTGGAAAAAGGGTAAGGGCTTTCCGATTTATCGCCCTGTGACCTTGGCATCCGATGTCAGTCGCGAAACGATGGAGAAAATTCAGGAACATGGCGTTGACCTGCCAGGTATTTTAACTGAAGTGCGCCCTATCAGGGACTATCTCGATCAGGGTTCGACAGCTCACCTGGTCGGGTATCTCGGTGAAATCACTGAAAAGGAATTATCTGACAAGGCTTTTGGTGAATACCGCGGTGGAGACTTTGTCGGTAAAACGGCGCTGGAACGCAGCTACGAAAGTTACCTGCGTGGCACAAAGGGAAAACGCCTGGTTGAGGTTGATGTTAAAGGTAAGTTGCTGCGACAGTTACAAATGGAAGCACCTGTCCCGGGAAGTAAAGTTTATCTGACAATCGATAGCCGCTTACAGCAGGTGACAGATGAAGCTTTGGGTGATCAGTCTGGTGCTGCAGTCACACTGGATGTTAATACGGGAGAAATTTTGTCGATTGCCAGTCGGCCGACATTTAATCCCGATTTGTTTGCCAAGGGGATTGCCAGCAAGGAATGGCAGGATCTGGCACAAAACAAGCGTTTTCCACTCCAGAATAAAGTTATTGCCGGGCAGTACCCACCAGGGTCAACCTTTAAAATGATTGTTGCTCTGGCTGCTTTACGTGAAGGAATTGCTGGTACCCATCGGTCCGTTGACTGCAAAGGGGATTTTTTTATCGGCGAATCGCGCTATCGCTGCTGGAAGAAATCTGGCCATGGCCCGACCGATTTAAAAAAGGCTCTGCGGGAAAGTTGTGATGTCTGGTTTTATCAGGTCGGATTGGAGTTGGGGATCGACAAGTTGTCCAAGGCGGCCAAAGAATTTGGATTAGGAAGTGTTGTCGGCTACCCCCTCCCTGGCGAACGCTCTGGTGTCATCCCATCACAAGAATGGAAGCGCGCCCGCTATAATAAACCGTGGTACGCAGGCGAGACCGTTATTGCTTCGATTGGACAGGGGTTTGTTCTGGCAACGCCACTGCAGCTAGCGGTCATGACTGCTGCCCTGGCAAACCAGGGAACGGTTCTGAAACCGCAGGCAATTAAAAGAATCGAAGATTGGGAAGGCAATATTCTGATGCAACCGGAAACTGAGGTTGTGCGTAAGATCGAGTATTCGCAAAAAGCATGGGACGCTATCCGTGATGGAATGATTGCTGTCGTTAATAGTCCTCGTGGCTCTGGACGTGGAGCTTTATTGGGAAATGTTCTGGTTGCAGGTAAAACAGGGACGTCACAGGTTGTCCGCAGGAAGTCGGATGAGGAGGAGGAAGAATCCAAGAACGGTGAAATTCCTTATCGCTTCCGACCTCATGCTTTATTTGTTGCTTTTGCTCCTGCGAAGAAGCCGGAAATCGCCGTGGCTGTTGTTGTCGAACATGGCCAGTCTGGAGGGCGAGCAGCAGGGCCTGTCGCAAAGGCAATTATCGAACGTTACATGAGCATTAAAAATGAACAGAAACAGGCGGAGTAGGGCATATGTTTGATCGACGACTGGTTGTTAATTTTGACTGGGTTTTGCTCTTAACGGTTCTGTGTCTGGCCGGCATCGGAATTGTCAATCTCTATAGTGCAACAGCGTCCTGGAATTCAGCCACGCCGATCTATATGAAACAAGCACTCTGGTTGGGTGGAGGGGTGATGATTTCGATGATCATCTGCCTGTTTGATTATCGGCATCTCGAACATTTTGCAGTTCATAGTTACATTATCAGTGTCGCACTGCTGGTCTTTGTCTTGACAATGGGTAAGACAACAATGGGGGCAACACGTTGGATTGATCTTGGTTTTTTTAATTTGCAGCCGAGTGAAGTTATTAAGATTGCGACAATACTAATTCTGGCAAAAATATTTTCAGCAACGGTGACCCCGCTCGGATATTGTCTTGCGGACCTGTGGAAACCGGCGTTACTGATGCTGGTTCCAGCAGTTTTAATCCTTAAACAACCTGACTTGGGGACCACAATCATGGTTCTGTCGATTGCTGGTACTATGTTGCTTTTGGCTGGATTGAAGCGTGGAACCATGGTCTTTCTCATGGTTGCAGGTTTGTTGGTGGCTGTTGCAGGTTGGTTTGGTCTGCGTGATTATCAGCGTGCCCGGATTATGACCTTCCTTAATCCGGAAGCGGATCCTCTGGGCAGCGGATATCATATTATTCAGTCCAAAATTGCCGTAGGCAGTGGTGGCTTCTGGGGGAAGGGCTTTCTTCAGGGGACTCAATCACAGCTCTCCTTTTTGCCTGAACGGCACACCGATTTTGCTTTCTCTGTCTTTGCCGAAGAGTGGGGTTTTTCCGGTTGCCTGGTTTTGCTGATGCTCTACCTGTTTCTAATCGTCTGGGGATTGTATGTTGCCAGAAGGGCGTCTGATCGTTTTGGGATGTTCCTGGCCATTGGAGTGACGGCCATGATCTTCTGGCATATTGTCGTTAATCTGGGCATGGTGATTGGTATGCTTCCCGTTGTCGGTGTCCCGCTGCCACTGTTCTCCTATGGTGGAACCAGTATGGTTACGACAATGATCGGTATCGGGCTGTTGATGAATGTCAGTATGCGCCGATTCATGTTTTAAGGCGAGCTCGATTGACGTCTATGATGACTGATAAGTTCCCCTCATGGTTGACGCAAACAGCGCGGAAGATTGGAGCACATTCCGTTGCCTGTCTGAGGATGGACAATCTGCTACTGAACCAGCGGATCGCTGAAAACAATCTCTTGGTGGCCGACTGGCTTGAAGCCGGGAAGCATGGCGAGATGGGTTATCTTCAGCAGATGTTCTGCGAAAAATCGAACCCATGGTTGAAATACCCATTTGCGAAATCAGTGATTGTTTTGACCTTCACCAACCGTTGGGGTGACTCCGCTTCCGCTCACCCTTTTCCTGCCCCTGTACCAGAAGCACTGATCGGTTATATTTCTGCCTATGCTCGAGATGTCGATTATCATTCGACCGGACAGGCGCTGCTCTCTAAGCTTAAATTGGCTCTCGGAGAAAACATCCAGGCTGAGGCCACTGTCGACACCACGGCTGTCTACGAACGTTTGTTTGCTTCTGTTGGTGGGCTCGGAGTGGTTGGCGGTAATGATCTGATCCGCGTTCCTGATCTTGGCTCACGTGTTTTTATCGGGTGTCTCTTTGTCGATCAGGAGCTCCCAGAGGTTATCCTTGATCCAGAACTACCGTTCCCCTGTGATAGTTGTCGGGCCTGCACTCAGAATTGTCCGACCGGCGCTATTCAGTTTGGCCAACCTATTGATGGGCGTAAATGCATCAGCTATTTGACCATCGAAAAGCGTGGTCCTCTTTCATACGAAGAAGCAAACAGTATTGGAGACTGGATCTTTGGCTGTGATTGTTGTACGAGCGTTTGCCCACCTGAAACATCCGCAGATTTAAGGATTCCTGTTGATTTGGAGTGGTTGCTTAAATCACCTGCGTCACAAATTAGACGGACGATCAAGGGGAATGCGACATCCTATGCTGGCGTGACTCAATTACGTAAAAATGCAGTCGTGGTATTGAAAAATATGCGAACGAAAAGGGCCGATGACATGCTTCGTTGGGTTGCGAACAACAGCGGCAGTGACCTGGTTCGGGCGCAGATCGATCTGAGGTGATTGGTAGGGAATAAATCATTTTCTCATCATTATCGCATTCCGAGAGCGGGTGCATTGTTGGCACTACAGCCGCTTTGTCTCGGCGATACGATAACAATCAATATTTTTGGAGTCGTCAGCCCTTCATTTACACTCTAAACAGGTTCAGTGAAGATCTTCCCGGTTAAAAGGCATACGTGAATTTAGCCCAGACATTGATCCCTTCCGTTTTGTTTTTTGCCCCCATCTCTATTTGGCTTCGCAGGGACAAGAACATGTTCTTGTGGTTGTACCAAAGACCAGGGCCGGCTGCGAAGACGCGGCTACGATTATCTTCGTCGTCATTCAGGAGGTCTTGCACCGGAGCGGGAATGGAATCGTTCAGATCATACGAATCATCCGTTGTCTGAATGTAGTAATAGCCATTGATACCGGCACGAAAAGAAGGGGTCAAAGCATAGGAAACAGAATAGTCAAAATGAAATTCCTGGCCAGGGTCGCGATCAACCTCGAAACCATAGATTGTCGCTGATTTTTTTTCAGTGGTATTGAAATCATACATAAACTTGCTGGAAAACTCCCATTTGTCATGCAAGTAAGTCACAGCAACAATAGGTTCAAAAGTCCAGAAATTTTGACCGATGGATGCCAGATTACCGTCATCCTGTCCCACAGGAACATAGATATCAGCCGGGGTCGCCACAATATGAAGTTTACCCTGATTAAGGTGCCAAGCTAGAATTAACGGGTTAACAATGACATAGGGAACCCCGGTGTCATTGTATGAACTTTTGGAATCTGGTCCAGCAGGCGCTTTAAAATCAATATCGACGTCCAGCACAGGGATGAAGGTATGCATGGCGAGATTGGCACCTAGAATCTCATTGTCACTGACCCACAAAAAGCGAAAGACATTGGCCCAGACAGAGATGTCGTCAAAGGCCTCAATATCATCACCTTTGTTGTCTTTCATACTGTCAGAACTGTAGTTGTATAAATAATCAATCAAGTAAAATCCCGGGGGAGGAACGGCCCCGCTCAAAAATCCTTCCGCACCGTTGGGATAACTTTGCCCTCCTCCTGCAAATGCAGGAGTGAGTCCAAAAAACAAATAAATGGCAAAGCAATAAAGGCTGATTTTTTTCATCAATTCGTCCTTCTCTCAATTGTTTTATTGTGTGTTCAAATCTTATATTCGAATTGGATGCATTTTGGGTTAATTTTTTTCGCGTCTGGTCTTTCTCATTCAGAGATCAGTAAGAGAGGGTAACATACAATAGAGGGTCAAGTCCCCAGTCTGATTTTATTGCAGATGTCTTGGAATATTGAACAGTGGTCTGATTAGACGGGAGGACAGTACTTTTATTCAGACCACCAAAAGGTATTGTTTTCCAACGGATCATAATAGCGAATATAGCCAAATTTATTGATCTGATGGTGGTGCTCTATCGGGTCTCCTTCGTGGTAAAGGCGATCAACAAAGATGAAGGTCCCTAGCAGGGGGCCGTGTTGTTCGACAGCCTGCCGGGCATAGGCGGAACAAGTTGGATACATGCTGCAACGGGCACCATCGACGGGTGAAATATATTTCTGAAACAGTTTGATCGCAGACCCCAGGGGATTTACTCTGTTGTCTTTGCTTTCTCTCTTGTTTTGCGGAACGTCCCATGGGACCCATTCATCGGCCAGGACAAGGTCCTGACTGATGAATATGGTGATAATCAGAAAAGATATCAGTGATAACCTCAATGTTATTCCTCTTGTTTGACCTTAACCGATTGGCGTAGAAACTCCATCCTGTCTTTGATGGTTTTTTCATAGCCGCGCTCTGTCGGTTGATAGTAAACACTCCCTTCGATCTGTTCCGGCAGGTAACTTTGGTCACTGTATCCATTGGGATAATCGTGGGCAAATTGGTAGCCTTTACCGTAATCGAGCGCTTTCATCAACTTGGTCGGTGCATTGCGGATATGTTTAGGGACTGGCAAGGCTCCACTTTTACGGACTTCTTGTAAGGCTTTTGCGATACCATTATAGCTGGCGATACTTTTTGGCGCTGTGGCCAGGTATGTCACGCCTTGAGCCAGATTGATCCGGGCTTCTGGCATGCCGACAAAATGGACGGCCTGCTGGACGGTCATGGCTACCTGCAACGCTCGTGGATCGGCATTACCAATATCTTCCGAAGCGTGAACAACCATGCGGCGGGCGATAAAGAGCGGGTCTTCTCCTGCTTCAAGCATGCGGGCCAGCCAGTAGAGGGCTCCATCGGGATCGGAACCACGGATACTTTTGATAAAAGCTGAAATAACATTGTAGTGTTCTTCCGCACCTTTATCGTATATCAAGGCTTTTTTCTGCATCGCTTCCTGAACAACGTCAAGAGTGACGATGTGATCATGTGTCACTGAGGCCGCAACTTCAAGGCTTCCGAGGGCAATACGGGCATCGCCATCAGCATTTTCTGCTAAAAAGTCTAAAGCTTCGGGTGATATGGACAAATTCGGGATATTTAACCCACGTTGATCTGTCACTGCTCTGGTCAGAAGAATTTTGAGATCATCTGCTGTCAATTGTTCAAGAACGAAAACCCGGGAACGAGAGAGCAGGCTGAATTGACTTCAAAGCTTGGATTCTCTGTCGTTGCGCCGATCAGAGTGACATCGCCTCTTTCAACCGAAGGAAGGAACGCGTCCTGCTGGGCTTTGTTAAAGCGATGGATCTCATCGACAAAGAGTAAGGTTTTGCGGTTGTGATAGGCTCGTTGTGTCTTCGCTTCTGCAACGATTTCTCTGACTTCTTTTATGCTGCCGAGCACCGCCGAAAAAAAGACAAAGCGACTGCGGGTGCACTTGGCAATCACTTGCCCAAGGGTGGTTTTTCCGGTTCCAGGCGGTCCCCAGAGAATCAGAGATGAGAGTTGGTCCTGTTCGATGAGCTGGCGCAGTAATTTGCCTTCACCGAGAAGATGTTGTTGGCCAACGACCTCTTCCAGTTTTTGTGGTCGCATTCGTTCAGCAAGTGGGGCTCCGCTACTGTTTTCTAGTGATTTTTCAAAAAGATCCATAATTCTTCCGTGTCGATGGGTATTTATCCGATATCTTCGGATCGCTGCAATCTAGCACGTGCCTGCTTGATCGACAACTCTCTAAACCTTTGAATGAGATAGACTTTCAGAAATGCATATGATAAGAGTTCTAGCTTTCTTATGGTCGTTAAATTGATTGTAATTATGTCGTTTTAGAGGGCTCAAGGTAGGCTAATGTTAAAGAAAATTGGAGTTTTTGCGAAGAAAAATCATCCTGATGCTGAACAGCTTGCCATCGATATCTGTGAGCGTTTTAAGCGTGAAGATATTGATGTTCTGTTGGAGGACAGCCTGGCAGAACAAATTGGTCAGATAAACGGTTATTGCCGGGGGGAAATACCCGATCTGGTTGATATGGTGATTGTGCTTGGCGGAGATGGGACGTTAATTTCAGTCGCTCGTTCTGTTGCTGGGCGCAATATTCCGATTGTCGGCGTGAATCTTGGTCAGCTTGGGTTTTTGACTGAAATTACCCGAGATGAACTGCCGGAAATGATGGAAAATTTGATCCGTGGTGACTATCAGGTCACAGATCGAATGATGCTGGATGCCTTCATTAAACGAGACGGCGAAATTGTTGGCCAGTACACGGTATTGAACGACGTTGTTATCAACAAGGGGGCCCTTGCGCGGATCATTGATCTCAAAACCTTTGTTGATGGCAGCCTTTTGAGTAATTATAAGGCTGATGGATTGATTGTTGCGACCCCGACCGGGTCGACTGGTTACAACCTGGCTGCGGGAGGACCGATTATTTATCCCGAGATTAACAGTCTGTTGATTTCGCCGATCTGTCCTCATATGCTAACTAATAGACCTATTATTCTCTGGAGCCGTTCGGTTATTGAAGTTGAGGTTCGGTTTGAGGATGATGTTGTCTTCTTCACGGCCGATGGTCAGGTTGGACGAAAATTATTACCTGGAGACAGGGTTGAGGTGCGCCGTTCTGAATCTCGTGCGCGCTTAGTCAATAGCCCTAATAAGGACTATTTCGAAATACTTAGAACCAAACTGAGTTGGGGGGAGCGTTAATCTGGTTGGCGCCTTGTTGCTGACCCGTCGCGAATCATCATGCTAACCGATCTAATCATAAAAAACTTCGCTATTATCGAAAGCCTTCATGTGACTTTCGCCTCGGGTTTTAATGTCTTGACCGGGGAAACTGGCGCTGGCAAATCAATCATAATTGATGCCGTAAACTTATTGCTTGGGGGCCGGGCACGGGGGGAAGTTATCCGAACCGGTTCAGACGATGCAACGGTTGAGGCTATTTTTGATATTGCCCATGAAACCGCATTTATCCAGCGTCTTCGGGATGCCGGACTGCCAGATGATGATGAATTTATGGTGCGGAGGATTGTCTCTCGCAGTGGTAAAAACAGAGTCTTTATAAACGGTTCAGCTGTGACCCTCGGACAGTTACGCGATTTAACCAGTGGCTTGGTTAATATCTACGGTCAGAATGAGCATCAACATTTACAAAAGCCCGAAACACATTTGGCGCTACTTGATCATTTTGCCGAACTGCAACAGGATTTGCACGGCTATCACAGTTCTTACCGTGAGTATCATGAGCTGCAGAAACGGCTCGATAGTCTGGACCTTGCAGAGCGTGAACGGCAACAGCGTTTAGATATGCTCAGTTTTCAGCAGCAGGAACTGCTGGAAGCGAAACTGGAACCTGGAGAGGATGAAGAGCTGGAACGCGAACGTTCTCTGTTGTTGCATGCTGAAAAGCTATCGTCCTCCAGTCATGGTGGCTACGAATCTCTGTATGCTGGCAACGATGCTGTCTGTGCGACGGTTGCTGATGTTGCCAGTCAGCTTGAGCAACTGGAGCAGATCGATAGCAAGTTGGGGATTCTGGCAGAGACCTTACGCAGTCATCAGTATGGACTGGAAGATGTTGCCGCTGAACTTCACAGCTATTCTGAAACACTCGATTTCGAGCCTGAACGACAACAGCAGGTGGAGGATCGCCTTGCTTTGATTGCTGGGCTGAAACGTAAGTATGCGCCAAGCGTCAATGGTTTACTTGATTATCTGGAGAACATTTCTGCAGAGATTGATGAACTAACCCACTTCGAACAACATCGAGATGAATTGGGTCAACAGGTTCAGAAGCAGAAGTCGCATTTGCTGGATGTTGGACAGCGTTTGACCGAAGGTCGCAGAAGCGCTGCTGAAAACCTTTCCGAGCGAGTTGAACTTGAATTGGCTGATCTTGCCATGCCGAGAGCACGCTTTAGTGTGCGCTTGCTTCCTCTGGCTGAACCATCGGTCGATGGGATGGAAAGTGCCGAATTTTATTTAGCAGCAAATCCAGGGGAAGACCCTCAGCCACTGGCCAAGATTGCTTCTGGGGGTGAACTGTCCCGTATTATGCTGGCTTTAAAGCGGAGTGCTCCGGAGGGTGACGGTGTTAAAACGTTGATCTTCGATGAGGTCGATGCTGGGATCGGTGGTGAGGCAGCCACGGCTGTTGGTGAAAAAATCAGTCGTTTAGGGCGTAGTTTTCAAGTCCTATGTGTGACCCATTTGCCTCAGGTTGCGGCGTTTTCTGATCATCACTATAACGTTATCAAGGAAGAGCAGGGTGACAGAACTGCGACACGACTGACACGTCTCGATCCTGATGCCAGGGTCAGTGAAATTGCGCGGATGCTTGGAGGTTTGCATGCGGGGCAGCAAGCCTTTATCCACGCCAGTGAGTTGATTGAAAAATCGCGACCGCATGATTGATCGGGCCGCATTTATTGTTTTAATGGAGAAGTTATGATACGGCGTGCACGCATTCCAGATGTCAGGGCAATTCATCAGTTATTGCTGTTTTATGCTCAAGACGGGCAGCTATTGGGGCGATCACTGGCAGACATCTATGATGCCCTTCGTGATTTTTATGTTTATGAAGAAGATGGTGTCATTCTTGGCGTTGGCGCTCTGGCCATTTGCTGGGAGGACCTGGCAGAAGTACGCTCTCTTGCCGTTGCTGATGGACAACAGGGTAAAGGTATTGGTCGTCAAATCGTCTCTGCCTGCCTTGATGAGGCCCGTGAATTGGGGTTGAAGAGGGTCTTTGCTTTGACTTATCAGCCTGATTTTTTCAAGCGAATGGGGTTTGAGGATATTGAAAAGTCGGAATTGCCGCAAAAAATATGGAGTGTTTGCATCAATTGCGTCAAATTCCCTGATTGCGATGAGTTTGCTCTAGCCATTAATATCTTGTAACTATTGTTAGTTGTGTGTTATTAGTTTTATGTAATAAAAGCGCGAATTAAGCAAACGGAACCCTCTTTTATTGGCTACATTATGCTTGGGAGTGTTGCTGTTTCGCTGACAGGCAAAAATAATCTGTTCTAAAAAGGGTTGTTTTTAGGCAAACATTCATGTCAGAGTGCGCTCTCTTTTATGACTTGATCTGTGAGAATATCTGTCTTAAAAACAATTCTGCAGATTTGAGAAGAGCTTCAAAGTTTTGTGCCCTGTTCAATAAACGAAGATTGTGGGAGCCAACGTGGCTAAACGTTTTTCACTGATCATAATGCCTGAATCGAATCGTAAGGTTCGCCGTATTCATCTCCACAGTGGAGTTGTCCTCTCCCTTTGTTGCGTTGTTTTGTTGTTCGCCAGCTGCTCTGCGTATTTTACTTATCGCTATTTTACTCTCAATCACGATCAGTCTGAGCTGCAACGACTCAGGGTAGAGAATATCTCCCAACGCCAAGAGCTGCAAAATCTTGTGTTGGGCTTGAATGATGTTCGTCAGGAAATGATCTCATTGGCTGAGACAGAAGCGCGAGTCCGTCAATTGGCAGAACTCGATGCTGATCCCAAGGGAGTTCCGGTTGCAATCGGAGGTCTTCCTGAATTTGGGAATGAAACGGTTGATGAGGTTCAGAAGCAAATCAATCAGCTGATGGTTGAGATCGAGCTGCGTCGTCAAAGTCAGGAAGATGTTCGTAATTTACTGAATGATCAGGTTTCTCTCAGTAGGGCAACACCTAAGGGCTGGCCAACTAAGGGGTGGATTACCTCCTATTTTGGCAAGCGGAAATCTCCCTTTACTGGCCGTCGTGTGATGCACGAAGGTTTGGATATCGCTGCAAATACAGGGACTCCAGTTATTGCAACCGCTGATGGAATCGTCTCGCGCGTTGGCTATGATCCTGGGTACGGTAAAATGGTTACGATTGATCATGGTTATGGTTATCGGACTATCTTTGGTCACAACTCAAAGATTCTGGTGAAATCGGGCCAACGAATTAAGCGTGGAGATCGGATTGCCTTGGTTGGGAATACTGGTCAATCAACAGGACCTCACGTTCATTATGAACTGCGTATGAACGGTGTGCCAATCGATCCACGTAAGACTCTTTAGACGTTTTTTAAGCGGTTTCTTCCTCGTTAACCACTGTTGTTCCCCTTCTTCATATCTTGCTCAAATCCTGATTGTTCCAGCGTTTTGACTTCCCATTAACACTTGTGGACGGTTCTTTCACTGTGTTACTATGCCGTCGGTTATCAAATATCTGTTATTACAGTTCTTTTTTTCTTTAATTATTAACGATCAGTTCCCGTGTTTTGTTTTATTTGGGGCCTTGGAGTATATAAAATCATGATACGTAGTCTGGTGCAAAAAATAGTCGGTAGTAAAAATGAGCGCGATCTTAAGAAACTTCAGCCGATGGTGGATCAAATAAATTCACTTGAACCTGAATTTGAGGTTCTCAGTGAAACCCAGTTGCAAGCCAAAACTGGGGAATTCAAGCAGCGCTTTAGCGACGGTGAAACTCTCGATCAGCTTCTACCTGAAGCCTTTGCAGTCGTGCGTGAGGCGAGTAAGCGCGTCCTTGGTATGCGCCACTTCGACGTTCAGTTGATTGGTGGCATGGTGCTTAATGCGGGACGCATCGCTGAAATGAAGACCGGTGAGGGTAAAACCTTGATGGCGACACTGCCGATTTATCTCAATGCTTTGTCGGGTAAAGGGGTCCATGTTGTCACGGTTAACGATTACTTGGCTAAACGTGACGCCGATTGGATGGGGAATGTCTATCGGTTTCTAGGGCTTACCGTCGCCTGCGTCATTCATGGCATTACCGATGTTCAGCGCAAAGAAGCCTATCAGGCTGATATTACCTACGGAACCAATAATGAGTTTGGTTTTGATTATCTGCGCGATAACATGAAGTTTGATCTCGAAGACTATGTTCAGCGCGACTTGAATTACGCCATTGTTGATGAGGTCGATTCTATCCTTATCGATGAAGCCAGAACACCGTTGATTATTTCTGGCCCGAGTGAATCTTCCAGTGAACTATATTTCCGTGTTGATCGTATCATCCCACGCCTTAAACAAGGTGAGATCATTGAAGAGCGTGACGGGAAAATCGGTCAGGCAACCAAAACTCACACGGGCGATTTTACCGTTGATGAAAAGGCAAAGTCTTCAGCTCTGACTGAGGAAGGCGTCTCTAAGGTCGAAAAACTTCTGAATGTCGACAACCTTTACGAACCACAGAATATTGAGCTTTTACATCATGTTAACCAGGCTCTTAAAGCACATGCTTTATTCAAGCGTGATGTCGATTATGTTGTTAAAGATAACGAAGTTCAGATTGTTGATGAATTTACCGGACGTTTGATGCCGGGACGGCGTTGGAGTGATGGCTTGCATCAAGCCGTCGAAGCCAAAGAGGGTGTTAAAATCGCCAATGAGAATCAAACTCTGGCGACAATTACCTTTCAGAACTACTTTCGTATGTATGACAAGCTTGCGGGGATGACCGGTACTGCTGAGACGGAAGCCGCCGAATTTGCTGAAATTTACAGACTGGAAGTGACTGTTATCCCAACGAACCGACCGATGGTTCGGCAAGATAAATCGGATGTTATCTATAAAACTGAGAAAGAAAAATTTCTTGCAGCGATTGATGACATTGCCGAATGTTACAAGAAGGGACAGCCGGTCCTGGTCGGTACGATCACCATTGATAAGTCTGAAGTCCTTTCAACATTGCTCAAGAAAAGGGGCGTCCCGCATAATGTTTTAAATGCGAAGCAGCATGAACGCGAGGCATTTATCGTTGCCCAGGCGGGGCGTAAAGGCTCTGTTACCATCGCGACCAATATGGCTGGTCGCGGAACTGATATTGTCCTGGGTGGTAACCCCGAAATGATGGCACGGGCTGAAGCGGCGACTGCAGAGGACCCAGAGGCACGCTATGAAGAACTGTTGCCTGGTTTTAAAGAACGCTGTGAACTGGAAAAGCAAGAAGTGCTGGAAGCGGGTGGCCTGTATATCCTCGGAACTGAGCGGCATGAATCTCGCCGTATTGATAATCAGTTGCGTGGTCGTTCTGGACGCCAGGGTGATCCGGGAAAAAGTCATTTTTACCTGAGCTTGGAAGATGATCTATTGCGTATTTTTGGGTCTCAGCGGGTTGCTTTTGTTATGGACAAGTTGAAGATCCCGGAAGGTGAGCCGATTGAACACGGGATTATCAGCAAAGCAATAGAAAATGCTCAGAAGAAGGTTGAAGCTCACAACTTTGATATCAGAAAGCATTTGCTTGAGTATGACGATGTTATGAACCGTCAACGTGAAGTTATTTATACCCAGCGAAGAGAAGTCCTTGGTGGCGAACAGCTTCAAGAAACCTATCAGGGGATTATCAAAGAAACGGTCGAAGATATTGTTGCGACCTTCTGTCCTGAAAAAACGAACGCGATCGATTGGAATTGGGATCTTCTGATTGAGGACTTTACGCGCCAATTCAGTTTTCTCCCCGATTTCAATGAGATCGATAAGGGCAAGGTCAGGCATGATGAGCTTGAAGATTGGCTTATACAAAAAGCAGAGGCTCAGCTCCAGGCGAAGGAAGAAGAATTTACGACTCCGATTATGGAGCAGTTAATGCGCATCCTGCTGTTGCAGTCAGTCGATAGCCAATGGAAAGATCATCTCCTGTCCATCGATCATTTGAAAGAAGGGATCGGCCTGCGTGGTTATGGACAGAAGAATCCAAAAGAAGAATATAAGCGTGAAGCCTACAGCCTGTTTATGGAGTTGATGGGGCGTGTCCGCAATGAAGTTTTGCAGAAAATCTTTAGAATCCAGCTTGCGCGTGAAGAAGACGTTGATGAGATGGAAGCGCAACAACGTAAACAGCAGAGATCGATCAATCAGGTTGGTGGTGAAGGTAAAATGAAAGAACCATCGATCCGCGATCAGGACAAGGTCGGTCGCAACGATTTGTGCCCCTGTGGTAGCGGGAAAAAGTATAAGAAATGTTGTGGTCAGTAATTCTATTCTGATGAGATAACTCTATGATGGAAGAGCAGCAACAAAAACCAGCCATTTTGCTTATTGATGATGCGCCGCTGATTCTGGATTTACTGGAAGATATTCTGGAAAGTCTGGAATTTCCGATATTGCGTCTTGAAGCAGGGGCGGCTGTGACTCGGGTTCTTGACCAGGAAAAGGTCGCAATGGTTTTCTGCGACGTTTCTCTACCCGACATTAACGGCGTTAATGTTCTGCGTATGATTAAGCAGCACACTCCAGAGATCCAGGTGGTCATGATATCTGGACAGCAGGACTTTGATGTTGCTCGCCAGGTATTGCGTGAACGTGCCCTCGATTATCTGGTTAAACCGTTTACTCAGGAAGAAGTCCTGAAGGTTGCACAGCAGGGTATTGGCTCATATTTTCATGCCATCCATCAAAATCAAGCTCGTCTTGAAGCTCAGAGGCGAATGACAGATCTTGTCCTCCTGAGGAAGATAGGAGAGACTGCTAGCTCTGGCAATGACCTGCAGGAACTGTTTGAACAGATTCTTGATTCGATTGTTCAGTCTGCGGGTGTTGAGGTTGCTTCACTGATGCTGGTCAAGGACGATGGCTTGTTGCATATTGCATCTGCTCATGGCCTTTCTGATGAAATTGCGAAAACTGTTCGTGTCGCCTCTGGCGAGGGGATCTCTGGCCATGTTCTGGCAACGGGAGAGCCCATTCTTGTTCCGAATATTGATCAGGACAAACGTTTTGTCAGTTTACACGGTGGCCAGCGCTACAAAAACCAATCATTGCTTTCTGTGCCGATTCACGTGCGTGATGAATTAGCTGGTGTCATCAACGTTAATAATAAAAAATCGGGTGATCCTTTTGACTTAGAGGATCAGAATCTGTTGATTGCCATTGCCAATCAAGTTTCTCTGGCCATGGAAAACTTTGAGTTAGTTAACAACTTGCGCCAGCAAACGCTTGCTCTTGAACGAACCAACGAAGATCTGGTCCGCATGAATCGCGCTCGGACCCGATTGGTTTGTAATCTTTCTCACGAACTGAAGACACCTCTGACATCGATTATGGGGTACGTTGATCTCTCCATTTCTTTCTTCGATAAAATGTCGGAAGAGGAGATCAAGGACAACCTGGATCAGGTTCGGGAAGAGGGAAAGAGATTAGAGCGGTTGATCACTGGAATGCTACGGTTGTTTTCCATCGAATCAGAGCGGGAAGTCTGGCGGTGGAAATCATTTGGTGTGGCCTGGCCAATTGCTGATGCGCTGCAATACTGTAATCGTCAGGTTCATGAACGTGGCTTGAAAACCGAACTTGATTTGATGGACGATTTACCAGAGATTTATGGAGATCAGGAAAAGTTTGGAATGGCCTTCAATTCGTTGATCGATAATGCTGTCAAGTTCAACAAAGATGGTGGTTTGGTCAGGGTGAAAGCTGTAGAAAAAATATATGAAGGGCGGACCTATATATATCTGCAGATATATAATCAAGGGCAAACCGTTCCTTTGGATGCACATGAAACCATATTTAATTCCTATACTCAGCTCGGTGATATCGATACGGAAAAACCGCATGGTGTCGGAATAGGACTGGCCTTGGCAAAAGTTGTCGTGGACAGAATGAAGGGTGATATTTTTCTAGAAGAGGTTTCTGGCGAAGGGACCTGTTTCGGTCTGCTTCTACCGACTGAAGAGACCTATAATGCATTGAAGGGGTGATCATGTCGATGACACCAATCCCAAAAGGATTTCGTTTTTCCGCTTTAGCAAGCGGGATAAAAAAGTCAGGCAAACTCGATCTTGCTCTGATTGTTTCAGATGTGCCAGCAGCTTGTGCTGGCGTTTTTACTCAAAATCGTGTTGTTGCAGCACCGGTTGTGATCAGCCGTAAAAATATTGCCGATTTAACCTGTCAGGCAATATTGATCAACAGTGGAAATGCAAACGCATGTACAGGGCCAGAAGGTTATAAAATCGCAGAGCGGACGTTGAACCTCGCGGCAGATGCATTGAAACTGGAATCTAATGCTGTTGCTATCGCGTCCACCGGAGTTATTGGAGCCCAACTCCCACTGACGCCATTTGAGTCGGGCATTCCTGAACTTGTCTCCGGGCTCAAGTCAGATCGGGCAGATGATGTCGCAGAAGCGATCAGAACGACCGACGCTTTTGTCAAAATCTCAGCGATCGCACCGACCGATGAGCATGACTACACACTTCTGGGGCTTGCCAAAGGGGCGGGGATGATTCACCCCAATATGGCGACGATGCTTGGTTTTGTTATGACCGATGCGCGGGTTGAGCCAAACTTTTTAAACCGAGCTCTTAAGGATGCGGTGCAGAAGAGTTTTAACTCAATTACCGTTGATCGTGATACATCGACGAATGATACCGTTTTGTTGTTAGCCAATGGATGTGCAGAAACAGCCTTAATTGAAGAAGGCACAAAGGAAGCGGACGCCTTTTGTCGTCATCTGCACAAGGTTTTACTCGATCTCGCTAAAATGATTGTTCGCGATGGTGAGGGAGCAACAAAGCTGGTTCAGATCAAGGTGACTGGAGCGGTGGATGAGCAAGATGCTCGTACTGCTGCGTGTTCTGTTGCCACTTCGTCTTTAGTTAAAACTGCATTTTTTGGTGAAGACGCCAACTGGGGCAGGATTATCGCTGCTGTCGGTTATTCGGGGATCGATGTTGATCCAGATCGTATTGATATTAATTTTGGTGATGTCGCTGTGACGCGTAACGGCGTAACGACCGGGCCGGAAAAAGAAGCTGAAGCGACTGCGGTTCTCAAGCTTGATGAATTTGTCGTTACCATTGATTTGAATCAGGGGGAGGCTGAGTCCAGCTATTATACCTCTGATCTCGGTTACGAATATGTCAAAATCAATGCGGATTATCGGACCTGATCGGGGTGTCAATAGAGAGCCCCGCACAGCTGATTGATCATACTTTATTGTCCCCAGGTGCAACTGATTCACAAATAGAAGATCTTTGTGAAGAAGCCGTTGAGTATGGGTTTGCATCGGTTTGTATTCCTCCTGTCTATGTTCCTGTTGCTGTTGATCTCCTCTATGGTTCAGATGTTAAGGTTTGTTCTGTGGTCGGTTTTCCATGTGGCTACACGACGACTAGAAATAAAGTTCAGGAAACAGGCGATCTGATAGCTGGCGGTGCTGATGAAATCGATATGGTCATACAGATTGGCCATCTCCTTAATGGTCAGTACTCCTTGGTTGAAGATGAAATCGCTCAGGTTGTTATGGCTGCAGTGAAACAGCCCGTTAAGGTGATCATCGAGTGTTGCTTTCTGAGTGATGAGCAAAAACATCTGGCTGCGCAGCTTGTGGTTAACGCTGGCGCTGATTTCGTAAAGACATCAACCGGATTCGGACCCTCTGGAGCGGCACTGGATGATGTTGTACTTCTTGCTGAAGCAGTTAAGGGGGCAATCGGGATAAAAGCCGCCGGCGGAATACGTTCATTAACCGATGTTGGTCATTTTATCAATTCTGGGGCCACAAGGATCGGTTCAAGCTCTGGTGTCGCTATCATGAAAGAGTGGCAGGCGCTAGAAGCTGGTTGTTGACGATGTTTCAACGTGTTTTGATCATTGTCCTTGATGGTGTTGGCATTGGTGCTTTACCTGATGCGGCAGAATATGGTGATCAGGCAACAGCGACCTTGCAGCATGTTGGACGCTGCGTGGGTGGGTTGACTCTTCCCACGCTCCAGAAATTAGGTCTTGGCAGGATCGAACCCATTGCTGGTGTTAGCTCGGTGTCTTCCCCTATGGGTTGTTGGGGCAAGATGGCAGAGAAAAGTGCTGGTAAAGATTCTGTCTCGGGCCATTGGGAACTAGCTGGGATTATCCAGAAGCAGCCCTTTGCAACCTTTCCTGATGGCTTTCCTGACTCTATCATTTCATCTTTTGTCGCTGAATCCGGATTCATTCCACTGGGAAATATCGCTGCCAGTGGCACCGATATATTGCGTGTTCTAGGTGAGGATCATCTGCGAACAGGCCAGCCCATCGTTTATACAAGTAGTGATTCGGTCTTTCAGATTGCTGCACACGAACAAATTTTACCACCAGAACATCTCTATGACCTCTGCCGCAAGGTGAAGCAGATACTAACGCCATGGAATGTTTGTCGTGTTATTGCACGTCCGTTTAAAGGGACCAGTGCCTCTGACTTTTATCGAACTTCTGGGCGTCGTGATTTTGCTGTAAAGCCGCCACAGCCCAATCTTCTTAGTTTGATGCAGGGTGAGGGGCTGGAAACGCTGGCCGTTGGAAAAATTCATGACCTTTATTCTGGCGAAGGATTTACCGATAGATTCGCTAGCAAGACCAATGCTGAAGGCATGAAAGCAATGCTGATGGCTTTAAAAAAAAATAAAACGAGGTCTGGTTATGACCAATCTGGTAGATTTTGATATGCTGTATGGGCATAGGCGGGATGCGGTTGGTTTTGCTGACGCTCTCCAAGAGTTTGACGCTTGGCTGCCTGCGCTTTTAGATGTTATGTTGCCCGATGACCTGTTGCTTATTACCGCAGATCATGGCTGTGACCCGACGGCTGTAGGAACAGATCATACGCGTGAGTATGTGCCATTGCTAGCCTATGCTAAAACGATGCAGCATACGGTTTCCTTGGGTGTCCGGCAGAGTTTGTCAGATGTTGGCGCGACGGTTTGTGATAATTTTGGGTTACGCTTAGCCAATGGTTCTAGTTTTTTGGTTGATATCGAAAATAAATAAAAACAATCTTCAAACCTGATTAAGGGGGTTCCAATGCTGAAGAGGTTATTGATAATTATTAGTTTGCTTGCTTTAGGTAGCTCATTTGCTCTTGCCGCTCAACTCGAAGTCGCTGATGGGGCAATTACCACGGCCATTGAAAGGCAGATGCCTGTCGATCGGGTCGAAGTATTTGCCGCTGATTATGGGAAATTGTTTTGCTTTACACGCATTGTTGGTGCTCAAGAAAATACTCAGATAACGCATGTATGGTATTATCATGACGATGAAATGGCTCGAGTCCCACTCTCTGTTGGTTCTGCTGATTGGCGAACCTACTCTTCTAAGCGATTTCTGCCACAGTGGTCCGGGGAGTGGAAGGTTGTCGTTCTTGATGCAGAACAGAATGAAATAGCGTCAATTCCGTTTCGGCTGGAATAGATGAGAAAGGCGACCGTAAATGGTCGCCTTTTTTATGTTGGGCTACAGAGTTTTTTAACTTTTCTTCTTTGCTGCACGAGCTTTGGCCAGATTGTCAGCTAATCCACGGTCTACAGCCATCTGACGGCGACTTTCTGAATAGTTTTTTGCTGCCAGTGATTGGCTGCGTGGAATATCGAATTGTTTACGATAGTCATTTGCACTCATCTCATGGGATGTCTTGAGGTGGCGTGAAAGGGTTTTGAATCCTTTGCCACAGATCATGCAGTAAATTTTATCTTTGCCAAAAGCTTTTTTTCTGCTGACGGAGGAACATCTTCAGCTTCCTGGGCAGGAGCTTCAAGTGTTTCACCTTTTTCCAGAGCGCTCAATGTCGAATGGACTTCGTTCAGTTCTGCCAATAGTTCATCTTTAGACATTGGTGTTGTTGATGCGTGGGCTGCAATTATATCTGCGGCCATTTCCATGATTGTTGCCATAATATATTCCTCCTGTCAGGTGTATTGGGCACAATGTTTAAAATTTCAGCTATTCCCCTCCTGTATCTAAAGGAAGTTATATTTAGAATATGTATTTAAATAAATGCAAGATTAAAGTGATTTTATAGGTAAATATCTATTTAAATATGAATAGTATTCACATAGTGTAATTACTATTATAGTTAAAGCTCTTTCTCTGGAGTCTGATATGGGTATAAGAACTGCACAAGAAAGTCTTGAACATCAAATTCTATCTCAACATGCTTGTTTTAGTTCGAAGAGTCAGGGGCGAGAGTATCCAGCGGAACATTGTAATATCAGAACTGTTTTTCAACATGATCGTGACCGTATTCTCCATTGTAAAGCATTTCGGCGCTTAAAGTACAAGACTCAGGTTTTTCTTTCTCCTGAGGGAGATCATTATCGTACACGATTAACTCATACGCTTGAGGTTGCTCAGGTTGCACGAACAGTCGCGCGCGCATTGCGTTTAAATGAGGACCTGACCGAAGCAATTGCTTTAGCACATGATCTTGGCCATACACCGTTTGGACATGCTGGTGAGTTGGTTCTGAATGGTCTTGTTCCGGGCGGTTTTCATCATGTCCGTCAGAGTTTGCGTGTCGTCGAGGTCCTGGAAAAAGATGGTCGAGGACTGAACCTGACTTACGAGGTTCGTGACGGAATTCTCAAACATTCGAAAGGACAAGGGGGGCTGTTGTCGCCATCGATTGATTCGTGTGCGGGAACTCTTGAAGGACGAGTGGTGCGACTGGCGGATATTATTGCTTATGTCAGTCATGACCTTGATGATGCCATTCGTGGTCAGGTTATTAAAAATACAGATATTCCAAAGTGTTTTTCAGATGTCGTTGGACTAAGGCATTCATGTCGGATTGATCATATGGTTCGTGATTTGATTGAAGCATCTTCTAAGGACAATTCAAAACATATCCGGATGTCTGATCTAATGGATGAAACGATTCGTGGACTAAGAAGTTGGCTGTTTGAACATGTTTATAAGGCTGATTGTGTCCAATTCGAGTTTGACAAAGCCTCTCATCTTCTTACCGAACTATTCAGCTATTTTGTTGAAAACGAAGATCGATTCTTGGATTATGGAGGCAAGCGGTTCAAGGGCGACCATCTGGAAATTTCTGTAGCAGATTTCATCGCAGGGATGACTGATCGGTTTGCCTTAGCTTTATATCAAGAACTTTTCTTGCCCCGACCGTGGAAAATTATTTAGTTTGTCAGGAAAATGTCCATTGCTGTGATTTCGGCGTGGACCAGTGTCTTTGATTCTGTGGTGTAAGATTATACCCTTCCGCTCTATCTTTGGTTCCCGAATTAGAGATTAACTCTGTGCTCAATCGGAGTAACCGGACAATGACTGTTTAGATGTGTGTGTGTTTATTGGAGGATTTTGATAAAAGCTTGACAGGTGGCAGTCCCTGTGCTAGCTTTTGACCCAGTTTCCTTGAAAAATCAGGGGGTTCTGCGTGCTTAAGGGTGGTATGGTTAGCGACTGTAACAAAAAGCTGATTTTTCGATTAGGTGGAATTGTTTTTTATCTTGATCTCAATTATGTGGTCGAGATCGTTGATCCGGTTGGACATAGGCTCGATGCTTCCCGTAGTGATATTGGGCGATCAATTGTCGCTGCTTTTCACTTTCGTAGGACATGGATTCCTGGTGTTGATCCCGCTTTGAGGTTTGGACTGAGTTCCTCAGTAAGAATTAACGATAGAGTCGCTATTGTTCTTAAAGGACCTGAGGGGAGCTGGGCCATTTTGGTAGATCAGGTCGAAGAGGTGTCGGCTGAAGAATTGATTCCTTGTGAGATTCCTTTTTTGTTGAAAGTGTCTGCCTTGGATAGTTATTCAGAATTGACGTTGCTTAACAATGAACCCTGTGTCGGTTTTGACATTGAGCGATTTCACGATACGGTTCCTGAGTCTGTATGAAGCGTTTCGGATTGTTTCAGCTTGGTCGTTTTTATTTTGCAATACCGTTGTTACAGCTTCGTAAAATTGTTCAGGATGCTGCGGCCTATCCTTTGCCGCATCTACCTCAGTCGGTTTCAGCTGTGTTGATCGACGAAGAAAAGTTGATTCCGCTTTTAAATTTGGAATTGTTTTTCGGAGCAAAAACTCAACCGGAGATGATGTCCACAGGATATCAGGTTCTGGTGGAGACGGAATATGGCACTGTTGCTTTACCAGCTGATTTGAATGGAAAAATTGTTGCAGAGAAGCGTGGCTCAATAATTCACGAAAGCAACTCTAAGGAAGCGTGGGTTGTCGGTGAGTTCAACTTTCAAAATATTGATTACAAGATTCTGGATATTAATTTTCTAGCTATTGAAATGACGCAAAATTTCTAGCTGAATCAATCAGATTCGCGTGGTGTGAGGAGACATCCATGATGAAAAAACTGCTGCTGGCCGATGATAGTATTACTATTCAAAAAGTCGTCGGTATTATCTTCGCGACAGAAGATTTTAACCTGACCATGACCAATGATGGTGACAGCGGATTCGAAAAGGCTCTAGAATTGGCTCCTGATCTTGTCATTGCGGATATCTCAATGCCGGGAAAAGATGGTTTTGAACTCTGCCGAGCAATAAAAAGCGAGCCAAGCTTAAGCCACACTTCAGTTCTTTTACTTCCTGGTGCCTTTGATCATTTTGATGAAAATAAAGCTCAAGAAGTTTGTGCTGACGGATGGTTGACCAAGCCATTTGAATCGCAGTCATTGATTGATAAAGTTCATCAACTCATTGAGGCCGATCCGGTTCGTATGGCTGGTATCCCAGCAGCTGTTGCTGAGGAGTCAGTCCAGACTGAAGAAGAGGTATTTGCTCCTATCGAGGGGGCGGCTGTCGATGAATCCATGTTGGGTTTAGATGATGTCGATAGTCTCGAACCTGTTTCTGACGGTTTTGATGATTCCCCTGATGATATCTGGGATGCTGTCTCCTTTGAAGAAGAAGATCTTCTGGTTGATGAAGAACCGATAGAAGCAGAGGTTGATACTCCTTTTGTTGCTGCAGGCTTCAGTGAATCGGTTGATGGGGCAGGACTTGAAGATATCGAATCCATGTCTCCTGTTGTCTCAAATGAGGCTGCTTTAGCTGACGATGACTTTCAGATCGAGGATATTGCTGAGGAAGCTATTGAAGAGGAAGAACATGTCGATTTCTTGAGCCCCCCGAAGTCGAGAGTCCTTTCGCTCCACCAGAGTTCCCGATTGTTGAAGATCCTGTCGTTGCTGATGCGCCCGCAGAGAGTGTCGATTTTTCATCTTTTAGTAAAGAAGATGAAAGTCCTTTCTCGGTTCAGAGTGAAGAGAATGTTTTCACTGATGAATCAGATCCGGATGAGGTCTTTGAATTGGCTGAAGAGCTTACCGATGATGTTGAGGTTGAAGCTGATATCACTGCCCCTGTAGATCTTGACTTGGTCGAAGAATCACCACTCGATTTGGTCATTGAAGATACTGCTCCACTGGAACTGGTCGAGGAGGAGACGCCGGTCTTCAGTGAAGAGAGAATTGCTGCCGATGAAGGACCTCTTGACGAGGCAGAAGGTCTTGATACGGCTGAGACTGCCTTTGTCTTCGCTGACGAAGAGTCTAGTGCTGCGGAGGATGTTCTTTCAGGATCTCAGTTCTCGGATGACAGCGAAGAGTCAGAGGATGACTATATCTTTGACCTGTCAGAAGAGGACGTCGTCGAAGAGCTTAGCGAAGAGGATATCGTTGACGATTCTGATTTGGCTGAAGAACTTCATGAGCACGAAGCAGATAGCCTTGACTTAACAGAGGGCGATGTTGGTGTCTCTGAAGTTGTTCCCTTCTCATCCAGTGATGAAGTTTTAGACGTTGCTATCCCAGCTGATGAAGCTGAAGACGAAACCTTCTATTTTGATGAGCCGGAAGAAGATGGGGCGGGTCCTGAAGTTGTCGCCGCCGCTGGTATCGTTGCTGGGGCTGCAGCAATCGGATCATTTGCTGAAGATGAGTTAGTTGTCGAAGATGAGTTAGTTGTCGAAGAAGAGTTAGTTGTCGAAGAAGAGTTAGTTGTCGAAGAAGAGTTAGTTGTCGAAGAAGAGTTAGTTGTCGAAGAAGAGTTAGTTGTCGAAGAAGAGTTGGCTGTCGAAGAAGAGTTGGCTGTCGAGAAGAGTTGGCTGTCGAGATGAGCTGGCTGTACCGTCGGTCTCGGCAGTTGAGCAAGTTGAAACTCAACTGCGTGAATTGTCAGATGACGACCTCAAAGAAGTCGTTAGCAGGGTTGCCGGGCCAATTATCGAGAAGATTGCTGGTGAAATGCTGGAACAGATCGCCTGGGAAGTTGTTCCCGATCTCGCTGAGGCGATGATTAAGGAAGAAATTCGTAAGGTTAAGCAGGCTGTAGCCAGTTAAAGTCTACCGATAACAAAGGCTTAGCATCTATCTCCTTAATGGGGGGAAACAGGGAAATCTTGACTTCCTTGTCTCCCCCCTTTATTGTCCCTTCTCATCTATAAATCTATATAACCAATCTAATATTGAATCAAGAAGGACTGGCCAGTAATGAACACGCATTTGCCTAAGGGTTATGAACCGTCACAGGTTGAAAAAAAAATGGTTTGAAATTTGGGAAAATCGTGGCGATTTTCATGCCGATGAAAACTCGTCAAAGCCGCACTATTCCATTGTTATTCCACCGCCTAATGTTACAGGCGTTCTGCATATGGGGCATGCCCTTAACAACACCTTGCAGGATATCCTCTGTCGTTGGAAGCGTATGTGTGGTTATGAGGTCCTGTGGATGCCAGGAACTGATCATGCCGGCATTGCGACTCAGAATGTTGTCGAGAAACAGTTGGCCAGCGAGAATAAGGATCGCCATGATCTGGGTCGTGATGCTTTTGTTGATCGGGTCTGGCAGTGGCGTGAAGAATCTGGTGGTCAAATCATTAATCAGTTAAAACGGCTTGGTGCCTCTTGTGACTGGAAGCGTGAGCGCTTCACAATGGACGAAGGCTTGTCTCAGGCTGTTCGTGAAGTGTTTGTGAAGCTTTATGAAGATGGGTTGATCTACCGTGCTAATCGTCTGATCAACTGGTGTCCTCGTTGCCATACCGCTCTGTCTGACCTTGAAGTTGAGCATGATGATAAGAAGGGTAGCCTCTGGCACTTACGCTACCCGGTCGCCGGAACCGACCGCCATATGATCGTTGCGACGACTCGTCCCGAAACAATGCTTGGTGATACTGCTGTCGCAGTTCATCCTGATGATGAGCGCTATCAAGATCTGATCGGGAAAAACATCCTGCTGCCACTGATGAACCGTGAAATACCGATTGTTGCCGATGATTATGTCGACAAAGAATTTGGTAGTGGTGCCGTTAAAATCACCCCTGCACATGACTTCAACGACTTTGAAATTGGCAAAAGGCATGATCTTGAATTTATTAATGTCCTGGATGAGTCCGGGATGATTAATGAAAACGGCGGGAAATACTGTGGCATGGAGCGCTATGCTGCACGTGATCAGGTTGTTGCTGATCTTCAGGATCTGGGACTGCTTGAGAAAACAGAGGATTATTCAAATTCAGTCGGTGAATGTTACCGCTGTAAGACCGTTATTGAGCCTTACATGAGCAAGCAGTGGTATGTCGCTGTAAAGCCATTGGCTGCTGAAGCGATCAAAGCTGTTGAGTCAGGGCAAACAAAAATTCTACCCGCTCAGTGGGAAAAGACCTACTACGAGTGGATGTATAATATCCAGGATTGGTGTATCAGTCGGCAAATATGGTGGGGACATCGCATTCCCGCGTGGTTTTGTGATGACTGTGGTGAAATCAGTGTCTCTCGTGAAGACGTTACCGCTTGTTGCCATTGTGGCAGCAAAAATCTTCATCAGGAAACAGACGTCCTTGATACCTGGTTTTCATCAGCACTCTGGCCATTTTCTACGATGGGATGGCCTGACAAGACACAGACTCTGGAGAAGTTTTACCCGACCAGTTGTCTTGTGACCGGCTTCGATATCCTTTTCTTCTGGGTCGCCAGAATGATGATGATGGGTATCAAGTTCATGGATAATATTCCTTTTTCAGAAGTTTACATCCATGCACTGGTTCGTGATGCCCATGGCCAGAAAATGAGTAAAAGTAAGGGCAATGTGATCGATCCGTTGACTATTGTTGATGAGTATGGTGCTGATGCCTTCCGTTTTACCCTCTGTGCTTTTGCTGCCATGGGGCGTGATATTAAGTTATCGACAGATAGGATTGGCGGCTATCGTAACTTTGTTAATAAACTATGGAATGCGAGCCGTTTTGCTTTGATGAATCTGGAAGATTTTGAGCCAGATAATATCAACCTCGACGAGTTGACGTTGTCGCAGGCTGATCAGTGGATATTGAATCGCTATGCTATTGCAGCTGAGGATGTTAACAAGGCTCTAAGTGATTATAAATTCAATGATGCCGCAAGTCTCCTCTACTCATTTACCTGGCATGAGTTCTGTGATTGGTATGTTGAGTTGAGCAAGGATGAACTGTATGGTGATGACGTAGCAGCCAAGCAGAAAACTCAGGCGGTTCTTTATAGTGTCCTTGAGGGTTTGTTACGCATGCTTCATCCTATTTTACCGTTTGTCAGTGAAGAAATCTGGCATGCACTTCCTGGTGAGCGTCCTGCAGAATCGATCATGATGTCTGATTACCCTGTTGGTGCTATGGCCTCTGTTGACAATGATGTTGTCGCCGCAATGGATGTCGTTATGGATGTCATTCGCGCTATCCGTAATGTTCGGGGTGAATTGGATGTTCCTCCTGGCAAGAAGATCAAGGTTGTCCTTGATTGTAAGTCAGAGCAAACCGTTGCCGCTGTTAAGTCAGGGCAGAGATATATTCATTCATTAGCCAGAGTCGAAGAGGTGGAACTTGGAATCGGGTTGGAAAAGCCGAAGCAGGTATCAACTCAGGTTGCAGGTGATGTCGAAGTTCTTATTCCTTTGTCTGGATTGATCGATGTTGCAGAAGAAGAAGCTCGTCTGATGAAAGAGATGGCGAAGATTCAGAAGGATGTTGATTTCTTCAATAAAAAGCTGTCGAATGAGAAATTTGTTGCGAATGCTCCACCTCAGGTTCTGGAAAAGGATCGTGAAAAACTTCGCTCCGCAGAAGATAAAAAATCAATTCTTGAGCAGAGTCTGGTAAAAATAAAAGCATTGAAGTAAAACAAAAAAATGACCGGAAAGGGGTGACTTTTCCGGTCATTTTTGTATGTACTCTCCCATGCCTGCTGGATTCTGAGAAATGATACGATTTTTTCTATGTATCGTTTTTTTTCTTTAATTTTATAACAATGTTTAGTATACAGTATACGATTTGTTATTTACGCTATGTTTCAATTTGTTATGTCATATGGAGATTCTAAACGTCTCCTATGTACAGGAGGATCAGATCCCGGCGGATTCGCTGGGGTGTGACAGCAAAGCTCGGTGTCAAAAGGAGAGAAGTGCCGAGCCGGGACGATGATAGTTGTACTGGTGATTGAATTTGGGAGATGAGTCCTGATTGACGATCAATTCACTTTCTCGAGGGATAATTAACTATGAATCTGTTAACAAGCACAGTTGGAAGAAAGATTCTGATGGCGGTGACCGGACTGATGCTGGTCTGTTTCATCACTGTCCATCTGATGGGTAACTTGTCGGTTTTTGCGGGGGCCGATGGGATCAATGCCTATGCCAAACACCTGCATGACCTGGGACCGCTAGTGTGGGTGTTCCGCCTGGCAATGCTTGGTCTGTTTGCCGTTCATATTACATTCGGCATCCAACTTTATCTAGAAAATAAAGCTGCCACTCCAGAGACTTATGCTGTCCAGAAAACCCTGGTCACAACTTTTTCTGCCAAAACCATGATCTTTACTGGTCTGATCATTCTGACATTTCTGGTCTATCACCTGCTGCATTTTACCGTTCAGGTCACTAACCCTGAGATCTCGGCATCTCATCTGCCTCTTGATGCCGCTATGCGCCCAGATGTCTTTTCAATGGTTGTTTTGAGTTTCCAGAAGGTCTTCATTTCAGTGATCTATATCATTGCTATGGTTGCCCTGTTCCTGCACTTAAGCCATGGTGTCTCCAGTTGGGTTCAGACCCTTGGTTGGAGCACTGGCCCGAGCCAGGATAAAGTAACTGCCATTGGTAAGATTGTAGCTATCGTATATGGCCTGGCGTATATCGCTATTCCATTATTTATTCTCGCTCGTATTGTGAAATAGGGGGCTTATTGTGATTTTAGACGGAAAAGCACCTACAGGACCGATTGAAACATCATGGGATCGCCATCGCTTTGACATGAAGCTGGTTAACCCTGCTAATAAACGTAAATACAAAGTTCTCGTCGTTGGTACCGGACTGGCTGGTGGCGCTGCTGCTGCTTCTCTGGGAGAGCTGGGCTACAATGTTGATGCTTTTTGCTATCAGGACAGCCCACGTCGTGCTCACAGTATTGCTGCCCAGGGTGGTATCAATGCTGCGAAGAACTACCCAAGTGATGGCGACAGTGTTTATCGTTTATTTTATGACACTGTAAAAGGCGGAGACTTCCGTGCTCGTGAGGCTGACGTTTGGCGTCTGGCTCAGGTGTCCAACAATATTATTGATCAGTGTGTTGCTCAGGGCGTTCCTTTTGCCCGTGACTATGCTGGTTACCTGGACAATCGTTCATTCGGTGGCGCACAGGTTTCCCGGACATTCTACGCCCGTGGTCAGACTGGTCAGCAGCTGCTGCTTGGTGCTTACTCAGCACTGTCACGTCAGATCAAAAACAAAACCGTTAACATGTTTGCTCGTCGTGAAATGCTCGATCTGGTTGTCGTTGATGGCGTTGCCAAAGGGATTACTTGTCGTAACCTGATGACCGGTGAGATTGAGTCACATTGGGGCGATGCTGTTATCCTTGCAACGGGTGGATTCGTAAATGTTTTCTATCTGTCGACAAACGCTATGGGTTGTAGTGCGACAGCAATCTGGAAAGCAACCAAGAAGGGTGCCTTTATGGCGAACCCTTGTTACACTCAGATTCACCCAACCTGTATTCCACAGCACGGCGACAAGCAGTCAAAGCTGACTCTGATGTCTGAGTCTTTGCGGAATGATGGACGCGTCTGGGTTCCTAAAAAAGCAGAAGATTGTGATAAACACCCAAGTGAGATCCCTGATAGTGATCGTGACTACTACTTGGAGCGTAAATATCCATCTTTCGGTAACCTGGCTCCGCGTGATATCGCTTCACGTGCGGCAAAAGAGCAGTGTGACGATGGCCGTGGCGTTGGTGAAACTAAACGTGGTGTTTTCCTCGATTTCCAGTCATCAATTGATCGTGTCGGTCAGCCGATGATCGAGCAGCGTTATGGTAACCTGTTCGAAATGTACGAGAAAATCACTGACGAAGATGGCTATGAGCGTCCAATGCGTATCTACCCAGCCCCTCACTACTCAATGGGTGGCTTGTGGGTCGATTATCATTGCATGAGCAATATCCCAGGTTTGTTTGTTCTGGGCGAAGCGAACTTCTCCGTTCACGGTGCAAACCGCCTCGGTGCTTCTGCTCTGATGCAGGGCCTTGCTGATGGTTACTTTGTTATTCCTTACACCATCGCCCAGTATCTGGCTTCGGTTACTCCAGGCGAGACAAAAGAGGATCATCCAGAGTTTAAGAGATCTGTGGAAGATGTTCAGGAAAATATCGACAAGCTTCTCTCGATTAAAGGTAAGAAGACTGTTGGTGAACTCCATCGTGAGCTTGGTAGCGTCATGTGGGAAGATGTTGGTATGGCAAGAAGCGATGCCAGTCTGAAACATGCTCTTGATAAGATTCCAGAGATTCGCGAAGAGTTCTGGAACAATGTCAATGTTACCGGTGAATCTGGTGAACTGAATCAGCAGTTGGAAAATGCTACTCGTTTGGCTGACTTCCTTGAATTTGCTGAAATGATGACTAAGGATGCTCTCCACCGTGAAGAATCATGTGGTGGCCATTTCCGGACTGAACATCAGACCGACGATGGTGAGGCGATGCGTGATGACGAGAACTTCTGTTATTCCGCTGCCTGGGAGTTCAAAGGTGTTGGCAAAGAGCCTGAGCTGCACAAAGAGCCTTTGAAATTTGATAATGTCAAGCTTGCCGTGAGGAGTTATAAATAATGAACCTTACATTGCATGTATGGCGCCAGAAGGGGCCACAGGCTAAAGGAAAACTGGAGACCTATCCAGCAAAAGACGTCAGTCCAGATCAGTCTTTTCTGGAAATGCTTGATGAGGTCAACGATGAGTTGATCAAAACAGGTAAAGATCCGATCGCTTTTGATCACGACTGCCGAGAAGGTATCTGTGGTATGTGTTCACAGGTTATCAATGGTCGTCCTCACGGTCATCAGGAAAAAACAACTGTCTGCCAGCTACATATGCGTCAGTTCAATGATGGTGATGAAATCTTTATCGAGCCATGGCGTGCAAAAGCATTCCAGGTGCAGAAAGACCTGATTGTTGATCGTACCGCTCTTGATGTCATCATGCAGGCTGGTGGTTATACATCATGTCATACCGGTGGTGTTGCCGATGGTAACGCTCTGCTGATTTCTAAGCCGGTTGCAGATTATGCCATGGACGCTGCTGAGTGTATCGGTTGTGGTGCTTGTATTGCTGCATGTCCGAACAGCTCCGCTATGCTCTTTACCAGTGCTAAAGTTGCTCAGTTAGCTGCTTTACCACAGGGAACAGCAGAGGCCAGTCAGCGTGTTCAAGCGATGACACAAGCTATTCTTGATGAAGGCTTTGGCAACTGCACAAATCACTATGAGTGTGAAGCTGCTTGTCCTAAGGGGATCAGTGTTAAGTTTATTGCCAAGCTTAACCGTGAATACCTGAAGTCGATGGTGCCAAGTGCTACGAAATAGTTATTAATCATTTGATAATCATGTGAGAATTGAGGCGGATCTTTGTGATCCGCCTTTTTTTTGTACCCAAAAAATTGAAATTAGTCCAGAATGAGACGTTGACGTTGTCTAATCTCAATTGGTTTTTATCCTATGAATCGCTTATTTGTGAAGAAATCACTCAAGCAGACTTCTTCTGAAAAATCTGTTTCAGATGTTTCGATAGAAACACTCCCCTTTAATATTGAAAATGACAATGGGATATTGTGTTCTGATCGGCATACCGATCTTATTACAAACCTGAAGCAAACCATCTCTCTTCAGTTAGAGATGGCACGTGCTGCATTAGATGCGACATCGGTTGTTCTTCTTTGGGAAATTTCGCAAATTAGCCAACTGAAACCATATGCATGGTCAAGTTGCCATGAAATCAAGGGGGAAGCATTTCATTCAAGCGAGGGAATTCTTGGCGCATTGAAGGGAAGGGATGAGATCTCTCTGGCAGTTTATCGACAAAGTTCTCCAGCCATCCCATATTCCTTAGTCAAGCGTGACATTGGTAGCTTCTACGCAAGAGCAATGTTCGTTGATGGAAAGCGCGTCGGTGTTTTGTGCTTTGAACGTGAACGCTCTGGAGAATGGAGTGGCAGAGATCGAAATTTAATGAGTCAGTGTATTTCATTGCTCAGTTTTTATATGGTCCAATTGAAAGATTACCTCTATGTCGATTTTGAACGGAATGCTCTACAGGAGGTCTTTAACGGACTGCGAAGTTTAAACTCAACTCTTGGTATTGAATCTGTTTATCACGCCGCTGTGAAAGCAATTGGTTGTGTTGTCGATGCCGATCTGGTTGCCATCAGTTCAATCGAACAGAATTTTCATCGATTTGATTATATTTCTATCGCAATGGGTTCAGAACTTCTTCCGAAACGCTTTAAACTTGAAAATACAATTGTTGGTCAAGTTGTAAAATATGGACGATCTCTACCAGAATTGAGCATGAATAGTAAAACGGCTCCGGTCATTGATCAGGTCTCGCTGTTTGATAACTATCAATCTTTGCTCGTTGTTCCACTGACTTTGGATGATGGTCCCGCCTCAGCAGTTCTGATCATATGTGCAATGAAGCTAGATCAATTCCCACGGAATTGTCGTGAACGGATTGAAATGATAGCGGCTCAGGTTGCGATTAAAATTGATCTGGCTAAGTCTCATGAAAAGATCAGTGCAATGTCCTTGACTGATCCCTTAACAGGAATCTCTAATCGCCGAGCTTTTCAGCGGGCTTTGGCTTCAATGCATGAGCGTGCAGTCCGCAGTGGACGCTGTTTTAGTCTGATTCTCTGTGACATTGATTTTTTTAAGAAGATCAATGATAGCTATGGCCATCCCTTCGGCGATCATGTGATCCAGCAGATTGCGAGTCAATTGTCAGCCATTGTCCGCTCCGGGGACCTTGCGTCACGGATTGGTGGGGAAGAATTTGCTGTTTTAGTTGAGGGTTCAAATGGTCGCGATGCAAGAGATATTGCTGAGAGATTGCGTGCAAATGTTGAGAATCTAAAGTTTTTCAATCAAAAGCAGCCGGTCGAAGTTACAATTTCAATTGGTGTCTCTTCTTATCCAGAGAACGCAGAGAATAAAGAACAAATTGTCAGTTATGCGGACCAAGCTTTATACTGTGCCAAAAATGAAGGTCGCAACCGTGTCATTCGTTGGAATCATTAACGATTTCATGATGCTATTGCTTTTTTAACAATAGCGTACAGAATTCATCCATTAATCGACTTTTGACTAGAGTACATCCTAGGTCCTGATATTTTTTCTTTACCTCAAAGTTATATTCCCACAGAATTCCCGAGAGTAAAATGTAACTACCTGGTCGTGCTTTTTTGATGAGCTCGTCGGCAATATTCAATAAAATATCACCATAGATATTTGCTAAAATGAGATCGTAGTTATTCTCATCAATCTGATCCAGAGTTCCACAGAGATGCTGCACACGTTGATTGATGTGATTCAGACGACAATTGTTCTGACAGCTATCGACAGCAATTGGATCGATATCGACACAGTTTGCGCTACTGTCTGGATTCAAAAGGAGCGCAGCTATGGCCAGGATACCTGTGCCACTGCCGAGATCAAGTATCTTGCGATGTTGGGCGTCCGGCAGTTGTTCCAATAATTCGATACAACTGCGGGTGGTTTCGTGTTCCCCTGAACCAAACGCCCCCCGTTCCATGATCAGGTGATGTCTCTTGGTCTCAATTTCGGCCATGTCAGGTGGAACAATTGTGAATTGTTCGCCGATATTAAATAGCTGGTAATCTTCTCTCATGATCTCCTCTTTACAGTAATCCACCGGCCTTAAGAAGTATCAGCAGGAAGGTATAAGTTAGAGCTGATGCCAGGGTGGAAAGCATGACAATTGAACCTGCTAGCTCAGCGTCACCTTTCATTTGATGTGCCATAATGTAGGTTGCAGTTGCTGCTGGAGTTCCAGCGATCAAGACCCCGATGCCAAGGCTACTGCCGCCAACGCCCATGACGTTTAGCAGTAAATAGGTGAACAGGGGGAGGAGCAGTAACTTGATAAAGCTTGCTAATCCCGCGAGTTTCAAATCCCCTTTCATCCGATTCATGGAAAATGATCCACCGATTGCCAAGAGTGCCAGAGGGAGGGCAAGGCCTGTTGTTATGCTCAGGGACCGATCTAAAATAACAGGAATTGGGAGTTTCCAGAAGCTCCAGGCAATTCCTAGAAAAGACGCAATAATCAAGGGGTTCAACGCCAATTGGCTGAACCATCCAGGGCTTTTGCTCTCTCTGTCTTTTTTATGTGGCAGGATCAGAGCTAATATGGCAAAGAAATTGAGTACAGGAACCAGAAAGCCCATCAGAATACCCGCACGGGTCAACCCTTCTTCTCCGTAGGCATTAAGGCAGATGGCAAGACCGATATAGGCAAGGTTCCCTCGAAAGGATCCTTGTGAAAAGCTTCCTTTAACCGCAGGTGGGTGTTTGCGCCAGGTTGCATAGAGATATGACAGAGTAAAGCCTGCAAAAATAATCAGGGATGAACCGATGACCAGAGGAGCATCAAAGTAGTTGCTGAAATCGGCTTTACCAATCTTATAAAAAAGCAATATTGGCAGAAAAACGATGTAGACCAATCGATTGGTCTGGTAGAGGAACGAATCGTCTAGCAGTTTAAAACGTTTGAGCGCGGATCCGAGGAAGATAACAAGGAAAACCGGCAAAACGATCACAATAGTTTCAACAAGTAATTGCATAACAATCTCCAGAGTTATGACAATAACTTAAGTCTTTTTGGCTGTCTATCTTGGTTTGAACTGAGATCGATTATTATTGTTTTAGCGGTTTCGTATGGTCTATAGACAGAGTGAGATGGCATGCTGTAGAATATTCAACAACGTGAGGTTTGAAAAGATTCCGGTTTTAGGGATCTTCTGGTTCTTGTAGGAGTTATTGAATGGACAGCATGAACAAAGCGTGGCCCAAAATAGCTTCCATAGTCATTATGATTTCATCAGTGGCTTTTCTACATTACCTGACAGGATCAGAGGCATCTCCTTACTACGGCATTATCTGTCGACTTTATTATTTACCCATTGTTCTCGCCGGAATCTGGTTTCATTTAAAGGGGGGAATTACAGCAGCTCTTTCAGTCTCCGTTATTTTCGCTCCACATGCCATGTTTCAATGGGGAGCCAACCCCAATATCAGTCTTGAACAGTATTTTGAAGTGTTGCTGTTTAACCTGACGGGATTGGTGACAGGTTTTTTATCGACCAAGCTTCAATTCCAACGGCTGAAAACCGAAAAAAGTTTGAAAGATTTATCTGTGAGCTATGCGAAATTGCGAGAGCAGGCTGATTTGATCATGGAAATTGAAGATCAATTGCGTCAGGCTGATCGTTTGACCGCTCTGGGAGAATTGTCTGCAGGAATGGCTCATGAAATAAGAAATCCTCTTGGTTCTATTCGCGGGACAGCAGAAATTCTTCGCGATGCACTGCCAGAGGATAATCGTTTTACTGAATTTGCTGGAATTCTGGTGAGTGAAGCCGATCGATTGAATAAAGTTGTCGAAGACTTCCTCGACTTTGCACGGCCGGGTTCTGAAACACAGAAGGTCTTTGCAGTTGGAACTGTTTTACAAGAAGTTCTGCAGTTCAGCCATCAGCAGGCAAGAAAGAAAAATGTTCAGATCCATTGGTCTGAGCAGGATCTTCCTTTTGTTGTTGGAGACGCTGGTCAATTTAAACAGGTTTTTTTAAATCTTATTCTGAATGCACTTCAGGCGATGAAGCATGGTGGCAATTTATGGATTGAATCAGTTATCACTGATTGTGGGAATATCCAATTAAGCTTCAAAGACAGTGGGCCAGGGATTGCGCCTGAAGACTTAGACAAGATTTTCAATCCTTTCTTTACGACCAAAACAGGTGGCACTGGTCTGGGGTTGGCGATTACTTATCGCATTATCCACAATTACTGTGGCAGCATTAAGGTAACAAACAGGCCCGAAGGTGGCGCCGAATTTACACTGACCTTGAAACCGGCTGATCAGCCTGTATGGATGGAGATAACAATGGCTCAGAAAGTTCTTGTGATTGATGATGACGTTTCATTGCGTCGGGTCATGGAATTCAACCTTGAAGAATCGGGATATGAGGTTTTAACCGCAGGGAATGGCGATGAAGGTCTTAGTATCTTTAAGCGCTACCGTCCTGAAATGGTCATAACCGATGTTCAAATGCCTGGGATGAGCGGGTATGAGGTTTTAGCAAAACTCCTGAAATTGGAGCCTCGCACTTTGGTTATTATTGTGACTGCATTCAGTACGGTAGAACAGGCTGTCGAGGCTATGAAGGTTGGTGCCTATGATTATCTGGCCAAGCCGTTTGGTCGTGACCAACTGATTATGACAGTTGAAAAGGCGTTCAAATTTAGACATTTGAGCCAGGAAAATCGTCAGTTAAAAGAAGAACTCGCTGGCCCAGATAAAAGCGGCCAGGTTATCGCTGAAGCACCCGCTATGAAAGTGTTGATGGAGAGGGTCACAAAGGTTGCTGCCAGTGAAGCCTCTGTTTTGATCAGTGGCGAAAGTGGAACCGGCAAAGAAGTGATCGCTAAAGCGCTGCATCGAGGATCTGTGCGGCACAAAGAACCATTTATCGCCGTCAACTGTGCTGCTATCCCAAAAGATCTGATCGAGAGTGAGCTGTTTGGTCATATTAAAGGCTCTTTCACCGGAGCGGTTGCCGACCGGAAAGGAAAATTTTCCCTCGCTGATGGTGGAACTCTGTTTCTTGATGAAATAGGTGAGCTGCCTGTCGACCTCCAGCCGAAACTGTTGCGTGCGCTGCAGGAACAACAGATAGAACCCGTAGGCGGCGTTGCTGAACAGGTGAATGTTCGTGTTCTTGCAGCAACGAATCGTGATCTCGAAGAAGCGATGAAAAATGGCGCTTTTCGTGAAGACCTCTATTATCGCCTGGCGGTTATTCCGATAGAAATCCCACCGTTACGAGATCGCCGTGAAGACATCCCTCATTTATTGCAGCACTGTTTGAAGAAACAACAGCATGGAACTAAGGTGACATTTTCTGATCGTCTGGTGACGTGCTTGCAGGGCTATGACTGGCCAGGAAACGTCAGAGAATTGGAAAATGTGGTCGAGCAGATGTTGATTTTAAGAACAGAGGATCTTCTTGATCTGTCCGACTTACCGTTACGAATCAGTCGTCCTTCGACGCGATCCGGATCGGTTTTGAACCTTCCTGAAGAAGGGTATTCCCTCGAATTGCTTGAGCAGGAAGCTGTCATTGAAGCCTTGAGTCGCTGTAATGGTAACAAGAGTAAGGCTGCCGCCTTTCTTAAAATACCACGTCATACGTTGCTTTATCGTTTAGAAAAATACAATATTCAGATGCCATAGGATTGTCAAAAATGTTTGTGCGCGTGTTTTTGTTGCTTGTTGTCTGCTCTTTTTCCTTCAGTAGCCCCGTTCTTTGTGCAGAGCGCAGAACGGTGATTGTCGATGCCGTTGCCAAAGCTCGAACTGCGGTGGTCAATATCCGTACGGAGCAGATTATCCAGCGCCGTAATCGATCATTGTTCGGTTTTGGAGATTCAATTTTCGATCAGTTTTTCCAAGACATGATGCCTCCGCGAAGCTACAAAACTCAATCTCTTGGTTCTGGTGTTATTATCGATGCTGAAGGTCATATCCTCACGAACGCTCATGTTGTCGATAAGGCATCAAAGATCTTTGTTGCTTTGACTGATGAGAAGCGGGAGCTTGAAGCTGAGTTGATCGGTAGTGATGATCGTATCGACCTGGCGGTTTTAAAGATCATTGATAGAGGTAATTACCCCTACCTTCAACCTGCCAGATCTGACGATATTATGCTGGGTGAAACCGTCATCGCCATCGGGAATCCTCTTGGCCTTGGACATTCGATTACCACTGGCATTGTGAGTTCACTGAAAAGAAGAATACAGGTTAACAGGCATCTTTCCTCTGTTTTTATCCAGACCGACGCGTTGATTAATCCTGGTAATTCGGGCGGCCCTTTGATCGAATGTCAATGGCG
>JDSF01000175.1_pt1 | contig 44007 bp, 57 predicted proteins | sample 199441 | NCBI WGS metagenome assembly JDSF01 (sample SAMN02592751, study PRJNA231836) | bioreactor metagenome | isolation source: continuous culture bioreactor denitrification-DNRA | place: Germany: Bremen
GCATTTCGTTAATCATAAGTTTGTTAATAAATCGATGTTTTTTTTAGATTTCGGCGGTATTCTAACAACATCGCCTTCAGTAATTTCGTATAAAGAGCCATTAAGGTCAACGCTCAATTCACCAGACATTACCACTGCAAGCTCCTCCTTGTCGGAGTGTGAATAATGAGACTCTGTTGTTTTTGAGTTCCCCTTAATATCCATCATAAGAACTTCTATATGTGCTTTCATAAAGTCTGGTGTAAGTATATCGTGTACTATGTGTTCATCATTTTCACGATACACTTTTCTTCTGTCGGCTTTTTTAGAAATCAGACTGTCGGTGTCAATATCATTAACAAAAAGAGTATATAGGGGAACATGAAGAGCTTTACTTATGAGTTCTAATACATTTAATGATGGATTAGCCTGATTCCGTTCAATTTGACTAATGAGTGACGTACTAATACCAGAGTAATGAGAGAACTCTCGAATAGTCATGTTGGCTTGTTTTCTATAGTTCATGACGGTTTGTCCAAGATGGTAAGTATGCATTCTTAGCTCCTTTTGTTTTAATCTTGTATATTATAATGTTCATTTTCACAGAGGAGATATAACCCTGTGTACAGTGTCCATTTATCTTGCACTGTGCGTGTGTCAGATGTAAAATACAACTATACAATATACTGGACTATGTTAAATATAATAAACAAAACGAATTATATCAAGACTTATTTAAGGGGTTACTATGAACGGACGCAAGTTTCATTTTACTGTACTACTGTTAGGTGTATTCTTTTTATCAACATCTGCAATATTTGTTAGAGTCATTAATGCACCATCTTATACAATAGCGTTTTATAGAATGTTTATATCAGGCATTTTTTTTCTACTGCCAATAATTCTGTGGCGTGAAAACCGTAGAAGTGAAATGGCATCTCTCACTAAAAAGCAAATAGTATATGGATTAATCTCAGGTGTGTTTTTATCAAGTCACTATGTTTTATGGTTTGAGTCACTAAATTACACCTCTGTTGCAAGCTCTACTGTTCTTGTAACATTACAGCCTTTATTCGCTGTTGCTGGTGGACTTCTTCTATACAAGGACAAGGTCGGTCGAATATCATTAATAGGAATACTGATTTCAATATGTGGAAGTGTGATGATTGGATGGCAAGACTTTCAAGCGGATCCAGCAGCCCTTTATGGGGATTTACTCGCATTTACTGCTGCAGGACTAATTACTGTATACTTCTTTATAGGTAGATCACTCAGAAGTGAACTTAGTATTTTACCGTATTCAGTGCTTGGGTATTTCAGTAGTTCCGTTGTACTATTAGTCTATGGATTAACCCAAAGTGTATCTTTAACTTATTTTTTTGTTAAATACTTTTACACGAGAAACTTGGATACTGTTCATTGCAATGGCAATATGTTCAACTATACTTGGACAAATGCTGATCAATTGGGTTTTAAAATGGATAGACACAACAACTATTTCTGTCGTAATATTGTCTGAAGTTGTATGGGCTGTATTATTATCATATTTAATACTAAATGAACAAGTGACACTTCAGCAATTTAAGGGAATTGTTATTGTAATGTTGGGTCTTATAATTTTTACATTCAAAGAAAAAATAGAAATGACTTTATTCAAAATTAGGAATAGAAAACCGTGTCTGGAGGACGTTCAATGAGGAAAATAAGTGTAACCGATAAACTGGAACAGATAAACAACTACTGGGAACCAAAAATTCTTGGAGAAGTGAATGACTCATATATAAAACTAGCAAAGTTCAAAGATGAGTTTGTATGGCATGTTCATGAAAAAGAAGACGAAATGTTTTATGTCGTAAAAGGAACACTAACTATTAAGTTCAGAGATAAGAACGTTGTCCTTAAAGAACACGAATGCATTATAGTACCAAAAGGTGTTGAACACATGCCTTATGCAGAAAAAGAGGCACATGTTATGCTGATCGAATCAAAATCTACAATAAACACAGGTAATGTTGACAATGAAAAAACTGTCAAAGTTTTAGAGTCAATATAAGGCAGTTACTATTTTAGCTTAAGAATACAATAGTCATAGCCTGCACGATCAAAGATAAACTCTCTCATAAAATGGGAGAGTTTTTTTGTTAGCAACATTGACTTTTCAAGGTGACAAATGTCATTAATCTTAAATTTGATGTTAATATAGAATGGATTATATAGTTTCATTTATTAAACGAAAGGAATCATAAATGCAAATTATTAATGATAGCACATTAAAGAAAGAGTTTATTGAAAAATACAATATAAACGACATGTTTTCTTCAAACATTGAGGATTTTCTGGTGCTTGCGAAATACTCGAAGGCAGAATACATTTGTAGAGAAGGAGACAGTTTAGACTACTTATTTTTTTTATGGTGGATGGACATTCAAAAGTGTTCACGTTACAGGAAAATGGGAAAGTCCTTTTACTATGTCTTTATGATAACTTTGGAATAATTGGTGATTTGGAGCTCTTGTCTAATACATCATATTCAGCAAGTATAGAAGCATTGTCAGATGTCTATTGTGTCGGTATGAGTATAGAACATGCAAAAATGCTCATAGTAGAAGATAACCGATTCTTAAGGTATATTGCAACTAATTTAGCAAATGAACATATTAGAAATACTAAGAATTGTACTTTTAATCTGCTGTATCCTTTAGAGAATAGACTTGCAACCTATATTTTACTGTCGAGTGAGAACTTAACGTTTAATGAGAATTTGACGCAGTTGTCAGAAATGCTTGCAACGAGCTATAGACACCTTTTACGAGTACTAGTTAAATTCTGCGATCTAAGTATTCTAGAGAAACATGATTCTCATTATGAAATTATTAATCTAAAAGAACTAGAATCGATGGCAAATGGAACAATCCATCAATTTGAGTTTCAAAATTCTAGTCAAACTTAAGTAAATAATGCCACTTTGATTACATTTCATTTAGCTTTATTTTGAAATTGGCTATGGTAATATATAGTCTAAGAGTAAGCTTGTTCTATATATTCTGAATCATAGAATAATTAGATTACGTTATAGACAAAATAAGGTAGCCAAGGTCATAAGAATTGAGGTAAAATAATGAGTTTTGATCAATATGCATATGAATGGGATACAGAAAAGAGAATAAACAGAGCCCAGCACGTTGCTGTCGAAATAAAGCGTTCGTTAAGTCAGTCAAGATATGATCAAGCGTTAGAATTTGGTTGTGGTACAGGTCTGGTTAGTTATAATTTGATTGATCTATCGAATCAAACAACTATGGTAGATTTATCAAAAGAAATGATAGGAATTGTAAAAGAAAAAAAAGCTATACGAAATGATGTTAAGAACATTACTGCACTCAATATAGACATAATGAAAAGTGAAACTGATAACAAATATGACCTCATCTACTCGTCAATGGTTCTTCATCATATATCAGATATTGAAGCTGTCTTGAAAAGACTCTATGCCCTTATGAACTCAAATGGCGAAATCTGTTTGGTTGACATAGACAAAGAAGACGGTAGTTTTCATTTGAATTATCCAGAATTCAATGGTCACAATGGCTTTGATCATGAGGCGCTACGGACGATATTTGAAAAAGTTGGATTTAAGAACGTGAATATTCACACGTTCTACTATGATACAAAAGAAGTTAAAGGAAAGAGCATCGAATACTCCTTGTTCCGTATTGTGGCAAACAAGTAGAGTGTTTAAAACCTGTATATTTGTCGTCATATAAGGTCTAGGTAGGGGGAAACCATGAAAACACTAAGTCGAGAAAATTTTGTATATCAAATGGATAGCAGTAATAAGCCGCAAATATACGTAAACGATGGAGACATTTTAAAGGTAGAAACATCGGATTGTTTCAATGGACAAATATCTAAAGAAGGCGACATTCTGACCAATACAGATTTTGAAAGTTTTAACCCTGCAACAGGGCCAATATATGTTGAAGGTGCTAAAGTTGGAGACATTTTGAAAGTGCACGTACTGGAAATAAATATTAACGATTATGGTGTAATATCTGTTATGCCTGATTTTGGTGTAACGGGTGAATATCATAGAGAAGAAAAAACAAAAATAATTCCAATTATCAAGAATAAAGCTGTGTTTAACGATAAAATTAGTCTAGACGTTGAACCTATGATCGGGGTTATTGGTACAGCACCTGCTAATAAAAGTATAATGACAGTTGTTCCTGATAACCACGGTGGCAATATGGATTGTAAAAGAATAACCGCTGACTCAGCTGTGTTTCTACCAGTCAATGTTGAAGGCGGTTTGCTATCAATAGGAGACCTACATGCAGTCATGGGAGACGGTGAGGTTTGTGGTTGTGGTGTAGAAATAAAAGGGGATGTAACAATAAGAGTAGAAGTGCTGAAAAACAAAAGTCTACCTCTCCCCCTAGTAGCAACAAAAGAGAGTATAATGACAATTTCATCGAAAGAAACATTAGATGAAGCATCAAAGCAAGCAACCATTAACATGTATAGCTTTTTAGTTAATGAATTGAAATTGTCAAACGAAGAAGCGAGTATGCTATTATCGGTTGCGGGTGACTTGAAAGTCTGCCAAATTGTGAATCCGTTAAAAACTGCTAGGTTTGAGATTCGAAAAAGTGTATTGAGTCACTACGATTACAAGTTATGAAGGAGGGTATTCGTTGAAAATTGATCGTTTACTATCCATGGTTATACTATTCATAAACAGAAAAAAAATTACAGCTAAAGAGCTTTCCGACTATTTTGGAGTAAGTATTAAAACAATACGTAGAGATATTGATACACTAACAATTGCAGGAATTCCGATTTATTCTGAAAGTGGTCCAACTGGAGGCTATTTTATACATAAAGATTTTGCGCTAAACAGATCAGTTTTTACTAATGAAGAGTACAATCTTCTTCATGACCTAATAACAGGAATTGAGCGCAGTATAGTAAATCCATTGACTGCATCAGTCTTCAATAAAATAGTTCAACATAGAACAATGCACAGTCAAAATGCTCCTAATCTGATTATTGATATAATGCCTTGGGTGGATAAAAACAATACAAGTTCTATTTTACAATTGATAATGGCTGGAATTGAAGCACATCAGATTATTGAATTTGACTATTATAAACCTGGTAGTATGAAACACAGGCGGTCAGTTAAACCGATAAGAATCGTTCTAAAAGGAAGTTCATGGTATCTTAAGGCTTACTGTAATTACTCTAAAGATTATCGCCTATTTAAGATGACGCGTATGGTAGACGTTGAACTTACTAATGATACATTTGAACCAATTTCTGATAATGTGAGTCCAGAAGACTACTATAATGAATGGTATGGTTTAGAGAATGATAAGCCAATAAAGGTGAGATTTTTCCAGCCAATTTATGGACAGCTTGAACACTTCATATCGATTGTAGATATAAAGTGGGATCAACCATATTTTGATTATGATCTATATTTTAAACTAGATGACTGGTTGCTTAGAACATTAGTTAGTTTTGGTAGCCACGTTTTAATTCTAGATGAGAAAGTAAAAAACGGAGTATCTCAAAATGATAAAAAAAAATCCTTGAAATGTATGAAGAAAATTAATATTGGGGACAGTATGGTGTCCACATTGCTATGTCATAATAACTTCATAAACAGTAAACAGTAGTTTTCTACAAGGAGGAATTATGAACTATACACTAGAAATCGTAAATTATATGGCCAAGTCTGATGTTTCTGACAGTCAGATATTAGAACTTTCATCTAAGCTTCAAGATTTTCTTTTAACTCAAAATGGTCTGGTTTCAAGAACACTGGCAAAGTCATCTGAAGGCGTTTGGTCAGATGTTGTCATTTGGATATCAATGGAAGACGCAAAAGCTGCTGCAAAGAATATGGAAGAACAACCTTTAAGTCTTGAGTTTATGGGACTTGTAGAAGTTGAATCGTTAAATATGCAACATCTTGATATAAAACAGAAGTTTTAGAAGAACGTTTCAGCAGTCATAAACATCACTTAAAAAAGTCGAGTATTCATTATGAAGCTCGACTTTTTTATGTCTGTAATCTCCGAACAGGACTCATATAATAATGATTAACGTTAAAAAAAAGTTGACCGACTAAGGAAACTATGTTATTCTTGCGTTGATAACATTTCAACTAACAAAGGAACTTATAAAAGAAAGAGGTATTAATATTACATCTAGAGAAAAATACGCTGAACTAATTGTCCGTACAGGCATCAACATTCAACCGAATCAAACCCTCGTTATTCAAGCACCTATTCAACTCTCTGAATTTGTTCATATTTGTACAAAAAAAGCCTATGAAGCTGGGGCTAAAGAAGTCGTAGTACGCTATATGGACGAAACATCAGAACGGATTTATTATGATATGGCTGCAGACGAAGTGTTTGATCAACCAGATGAATGGCTAATTAGCTTTAAGAACCATTATGCGAATATAGGAGCTGCTTTTTTAGGCATCTATGCAGATGATCCAGAAATTATGGCAGGTGTTGATCCTGCTAGAATTAGCCGTAACAGCAGGGCATATGCAAGTGGTCTGAAGTCTTTTAGAAACCGTATGCATAGCAATAAGAATGCCTGGTGTGAAATCTGTATGCCATCACCGTCGTGGGCTAGAAAAGTATTTCCTGATCTACCTGTAAATGAAGCCGTGGAAGCTTTATGGCAAGCAATTCTAAAGGCAACACGCGCAGATCAAGAAAATCCTATTGAAGCTTGGAAAGAGCATCAGTCGGCAATAGATGTAAAATTACATACTCTTAATACTAATAAATTTTCGGCACTTAAGTACAAAAACAGCTTAGGTACTGACTTAATCGTAGAATTGCCAGATAAACATGTCTGGTATGGTGGCGCTAATACCCATGCTATAGATGGGTATAAATTTGTAGCAATATGCCTACTGAAGAGATATTCACATTGCCTAAATTTAGTGGTGTCAATGGCAAACTAGTAAGCTCTTATCCACTGAGTTATAATGGTGTACTCATAAAAGACTTCTGGTTTGAGTTTAAAGATGGTCTTGTTGTGCATTATGGGGCAAGTGAAAATCTGGAAACACTAACTGAACTGTTAAACACCGATGAAGGTGCTAAAAGACTAGGTGAAGTTGCACTTGTACCATATGACTCACCAATATCAAATCAGGGAATTTTATTCTATGATCCACTTTTTGACGAAAATGCCTCATGTCATTTTGCGCTTGGTGAAGCTTATCCCTTCTGTTTAGAAGGTGGTGAAGACATGGGCGAAGACGAGTTAAAAAAGTAATGGTGCGAATATTTCAAATACCCATGTGGACTTTATGGTTGGAACAAAAGACTTAGAAATTATTGGTGTTACGAGTGAAGGTAAAGAAATTCAGGTATTCTTTAATGGTAATTTTGTAATTTAGTCTTTGCCACTGTAAAAAGGGAAGCAGTATATGCTATAATCAAACAAACAGTGCCATGATTAGGAGAGTAACATTAGAGAATATCTCAGAGAGTGATGTGTTTGGTGAAAGCATCGTGTTGGAATCTAGTGTGAATTGCACCTATGAGCAGCTTATTGAAATAGTAGTAGGTAAGCCGGTTGATTGCGATATAAATCATACGAGTTAACAATGAGTATTGTTAAACAAAGTGGAACCGCGGATTAAACCCTGCCTTTGTAATGAAGGTAGGGTTATTTTAGTGCAGCAAATTCTGTTAAGGAGGACTAGTATGAGACTTTATAATACATTATCAAGAACAGTAGAAGCGTTTAAACCTCTAGAGGGGAATGAGGTCAAGATTTATACTTGTGGGCCGACGGTCTACAACTATGCACATATAGGGAATTTAAGAACATACATACATGAAGATATTTTAGAAAAAAACACTGGAGTTCTTAGAATATGATGTAAAAACGTGCCATGAATATAACAGATGTAGGACATTTAGTGTCGGATGCCGATGAAGGTGAAGACAAGATGTTAGCAGGCGCAAAACGTGAGAATAAAACTGTTTGGGAAGTGTCTGAATACTATACGAATGCCTTTTTTACGGATTTTGAGAAACTGAATATTAGAAAGCCTCAACTCTTAGGCAAGGCGACAGATTACATTGCGAAATACATTGAATTCATAAAAGTCTTAGATAAGAAGGGCTATACGTATTTCAAAAATGGAAATGTGTATTTTGATATTTCCAAGTATGATGACTACACGAAACTCTCTGGTATGAATCTAAATGAGCTACAAGTTGCAATGAGAGACGATGTTGAGATGGATTTGAACAAGAAAAATCCCCAAGATTTTGTACTCTGGTTTACTAAATCAAAATTTGAGAACCAAGCAATGAAGTGGGAATCCCCTTGGGGTGTTGGGTACCCAGGCTGGCATTTAGAGTGTTCTGTAATATCGCTGGACTTACTGGGTGAAACACTAGACATTCATTGTGGTGGGGTAGACCATGTGGCTATTCATCATACCAACGAAATAGCTCAAACTGAGTCTTATACAGGCAAGAAATGGGTGAACAACTGGTGGCACGGAGAGTTCTTAATCGATCAGTCTGGAAAAATGAGTAAGTCAAAAGGCGAATTTTTGACTGTGTCATTGTTGGAGAACAAAAATTATAATCCACTGGCATACAGATACTATGTGCTTAACTCTCATTACCGTAAACAGTTAATGTTCTCATTTGAATCATTGGAAATGGCTTCGTTAGCGTATAAAAAACTAAGAAACGCAACGAAGGTTCTAATTAACGATTGTGAAAATGATGTGGATTTATCAGACACAGCTAAGGGATATATGAATACGTTTAAAACATACTTGTCTGACGACTTAAATACAGCTAACGCCATAGCCGTACTTTATGAGGTCTTAAAATCTAAATCAATTAGTAATGCTGAAAAAATACTATTTAGTAGAACAGTTTGACCAAGTCTTGTCATTAGACTTATTAGAAGCGGACGATACAATTAACGATGACTTAAAAGTATATATTGAAGAAATGATTGTTAAGCGAAACAAGGCAAAGGCAGATAAAGACTATGCCGTGGCAGACCAAATTCGAGATGAATTAAAAGCTAAAGGGATTAGTCTTAAAGATTCAGCAAATGGCACAGAATGGTATGTTGACTAATAGACTTTCAATATTAGACTTTCAATAATAGAATGTTAGGCAATTTAAAGCTTGAAAAACACAGTGACGTGACACTTTAAGACAGTGTTACGCCCCTGTGTTTTTTATTTATATCTCTAATCAAACTCTAATCATGAATTAAAGAAATTGCAATGAAATAACACCTGTTATATATTATACTCATATACATAACAGGTGTTATTTTTGGAGGGCATATAATGGCTAATATTAAATTCGATAAAGAAATTATACTATCTAAATCTTTAGAAATAGCGGTTGAACAGGGATTTTCAGAAATAAGCGTAAGAAATGTTGCGAAGAAAGTTGGCTGCTCTACAGCGCCAATATATACTGCATTTGAAAATGTAGACGAACTTATAAAAGAAACAAAAGACAGAGGTTTAGAACTTCTTCTTGAACATATTGAAGTTGAATATACACAAGGCAAGTTTCTAAATGTTGGTGTTGGGACACTGGTCTTTGCAAGAAAATACCCAAGACTATACAAGGAACTCTACATAGATTCTTTTGACTCAGCACATGAAGGCAGGTTAAGAGAAAGAACGCTAGAGCTAATGATGCAAGGGCATATATCAAAAATTATGGACACAAAACAGCTAGAAGTTGTCCTTACTAAAATGTGGCTACTGACCCATGGCATAGCATCCAAACTCTGCAGTGGTGCCATAACCGTGGAAAGCGAACAAGATCTTATAAAAATGTTATGCGAAGTGGGCGATGAAATTATAACGGCCATGATCGTGAAAAGCGGCAAATATAAAGGCGATATTGACAGTCTGGTTGAGGAGGCAAGTAAAGATGAAAATGCTAGTAATGGATGGGACATTTGGAACTAAACATGACATGCTTTTAAATGAGCTTGTGGATCGTTTTAAAAAATCACGATACAGAACCACTTGAAATAGAAATAATAAAAATTGAGGATCAGAAAATAGCCTACTGTACAGGATGTTGGAATTGCTGGGTTAAGACACCTGGTCGCTGTGCACATATGGATGACACCCAAGGCATGCTTCGGAAAGTTGTCAATTCAGACATGGTCATAATGTTCACAGAAAACTCTGTAGGATACATGACGTCTAACTCCAAGAAGGTACTAGAAAAGTTTGTACCCCTTGTACATCCGTATATAGAGCTTGTAGACGGCGAATGTCATCATATTAAAAGGTATGACAAGTACCCGAAGCTCGGGCTTATATTTATAGATGATGATTTGAATAAAAAAGATTACGAAGTGACTAAGCACATGGTTGAACGTGCTGCACTGAATTTTAAAACATCCCTTGATTTAGCAATGCAAATTACATCTGACAAGGAGGCTTTAAACAATGAACATATCAGTATTTAACGGCTCTCCAAGAGGGGAACAGAGCAATTCAAGCGTGATCAACAAGTGGTTAACTGAGTGTATTTCAAATGAAAATGAGCAGTATATTATAAGAAATTTTAAACGACACAATGAATACATTGATAGTATACAGTCTAGCAAAAAGGTTGTTATGACATTTCCACTGTATGCAGACGGCATGCCAGGTATTGTTATGAGCCTCTTTGAAAAAATGTATGAAAACAAGGATAGAATCAGTGGTACAGAGTACTTGTTCATTATTCATTCAGGTTTCCCAGAGGCGAAACATTGTTATGGTCTTAGAGACTACCTTCTAGAATTTGTAGAAAAAAGTCGGTGGAAAAGCCTATGATGTAATAATTTATGGAGGTAGTGAAGGCACACGTCTTTCTTCTGAGAAATCACAAAAGAAGAAAAGGGAAGCCTTCAATAGCATTGGGCTAGCTTATGCGAACAGTCTAGACATTATTCCTGCAGACAGAGACAGACTAATGAAACCGATACAGTTGAGCAAACCCGTACAAATTATGTTTAAGCTTTTATCGAAGACAAATGTGTTAAATAGCTATTGGGACAACACCCTAAAAGAGAACAATGCGTTTGAAAATAGGTTTGATAAACCATATTTAGACAAGCCAGATTAGACACTTATGAATCTCATTGCAAGCTCAAATTGTAGTGAGATTCTTTTATGTTTGACTTTACCACTAATTAGTAGTAATATAAAAAACAAGAAATAACACTAACTAGTGATAATTTATAGGAGGATTCAGATGTTAAAACATATAAAGAGTCAAAACATGGGTCGATCCAACTTAGGTTGGTTGCAGAGCTTGTTCCATTTTTCATTTGCTGAGTATTATAATCCAGAGAATATTAATTTTGGGGTTCTAAGAGTGCTTAATGATGATCTTGTAAAACCTCAAACTGGCTTTGATATGCACCCACATAGAGACATGGAAATTATTTCGTATGTTGTTGACAGTGAACTAACACATCAGGACAATATGGGCAATAAAAACACACTTTCAAGAGGTATGATTCAGTACATGAGTGCTGGTACAGGCGTTATGCATTCTGAACACAACTTAACTGACAAAACTGCACGGTTTCTACAAATTTGGATACCGCCAACAGAAAAAAAACTTGAAACCAAACTACGGAGACCATGCGTTTGAATGGGATCTAAGAGTGAACAAGTGGCTGCACATGGTTTCATCAATAAAGGGCAGTGCCCCCGTTCAGATCCATCAAGACGTTAATGTATACAGTTTGGCGCTTGATAATGGACTAGAAACTACATTTGAAATTGATGAATCAAGACAAGCATACCTTGTTCAAATAGAAGGGAACTCAGTTTTAACAGGTTCAGCTACAAAGGGTGACATTCAACTCCTAGAAAAGGACTCTGTTGAAATTGTTGCTGAAAGATTTAGCTTAAAAGCTGAGCAAAATAGTCATTATATTTTAATTGAAATGGAAAAAGCATAGGGTACTACACCTGTTTGTGGACAAAGTGTATAAGGCAAAAGGATTAAGTGTTTCGAATTGAGGTTAAGCTCATATCGGAACACTTTTTCATTATCCGATATGTATAATTTTTCTATATTAAATGAATTGTAGGTGATATGTGCTAAAATTGTATGTATGGTAATTGAACTTGTATGACTATATATGTTTTATAAACGTATGATGTTAGAACTAAGATGGTGATAGGTTAAAGAGGGGGGTTCATTATCTGTAAGTGTCGGGAATGAGTTAGTTATATGAAAATTAAAACTAGTAGGAGTTCGAGATGAGACTAAAAGAGCTAGAAGAGCAATTAGTTAACAGTTTAAATATCAACGAATTAAAAGTTGAGGTATCTGAAAGACTTAGACTAAGTATAAATGATCCAAATTCTGAGATGTTTTCAAGTGTTATCGAAGATCTGACAAGTGAAATTGACATATCATCAATTAGAATTGAGTACGATAGTTCAGCCTTACATTTTGATCATGTTGCAGGTTGTGGTCCATTTATTAGATTAAAGTACCTTTTATATGTAGAAGATGTAATCATTCCACTATTTAGCTATGATGTTGACTTAGGTCAAAATGGGGAAGTGTTAGATGATTACCTAATTGAGTTCTAATAAGCCGTTTTAATAATCATATAACACATCGGTGTCCCGCCATTCGCCTTCTGGTTACGGAGTTTGGAATGTTGCGCAGTGAAATGTTTATACGACACTAAATGCAGTGAAATAGTTGGGCGAACGAGCGTGAACCGTGGGAACGTTATATAGAATATATTCATTAGTTAATATTGGAGCAAGATACATTTGATAACTACGATAGGTGGAGAATTTATGAAGAGAGTCATAACTGATCGCTTGATTCTTAGAGAATGGAAAGAATCAGATTCTAGAGATTTATATGAGTATGCTTGCAATGACTTAGTTGGTCCAAATGCTGGTTGGCCTCCACATAAGAGTGAAGAGGAATCAAAGGACATAATAAAAAAAATGTTTATTAAGGATCAATGTGTATACGCAATTGAGTTGAAATCCTCTGGAAAAGTAATAGGTGGTATTGGAATGCATGTCAGAACACCTGATATAACACTAAAAGATTTGAATCAAAGAGAGATCGGTTATGTACTAAATCCAAAATATTGGGGAAACGGTTATATACCAGAAGCTGTTAAAAGGTTGATTAAGTATGGATTTCATGAAAAAGATCTAGATCTAATATGGTGTGGTCACTATAAAGAAAACGAAAAATCTAAAAGAGTAAATGAAAAATGTGGATTCAAATATAAATTTAAAAGAATTGAAGAAATCAAACTTCTTGGCAAAGAGAAAGCGGTCTATTACTACTGTATAGAAAGCAATGAGGTTTAGAGTTCTGACACCATGAATAGACTCTATATAACAGAGCAGTTCCAGACATTCCTATTTTTGATTATCCAAATTGGGGAGTTTTTTTTACTGAATTCTGTATGTTAAAATATTGAAGAGTGATTAAATAGTGGGGAATTCTCGTGAACCGTGGGAACGTAACATAAAAAACTAAGCAATATACTTCAACCAGCTGGAGGGAATCTCTTTGAAAAATTATGAAATTAGAAAACTTAAGGTGTATGACGCTTCTTATGAAGGAGAGCGAGATCCAATATCAATTCATACAAATCATAAAGGCTCACTGATTAAATTATCAGTGGATCAAAATATAAACTTGATAGGTATCGTAGATTACAAAGTTGGAAATCCAGCACGGGGCAACCACTATCATGAGTTTAAAGACGAATATATTTATCTACTTGAAGGAAAAGTGAATGCTTACTTCAAAAATGTAGATAGTCCAGATATAGACCATGAAGTAATCGAAAAAGGTACATTGCTACATATAAAGCCAGGGTGTGTACACGCATTTACAGCATTAGAAGATGGTTATGCTATAGAATACTGCTCAAATAAGTCTAAAGAGATAGAAAACGATTCATATTATGAAATTATTGCCTAGAATATATTGAAGACTAAATAGTGTGGAGGTCAAAATGAGCATACGAAGTGCTGAGATATCTGATTGTTTTAAAATTGCTAAAGTTCAAATAGCTAGTAATAGAACAACATATAGAGGCATTATGTCAGATACCTATTTAGATGGCTTGTCTTATGAGGGTAAAGCTCAAGAATGGAAAAGTAGAATACAAAATGAAAATGTATATGTAAGCAGAAAACAAAAGAGAATAAAATTGTAGGTTTCGTTTCAGTTAGTGTAGAAAGAACTAATGATTTAGCCGAAAAAAGAACTGCTATCGATTTATATTTTGAAAGAGTATCAACAAAAAGGAATAGGAAGGCAATTAATAAAGAAAGTAATAAGTAATTGTGTGCAAAATGAGGTGGATTCCCTAATGTTGTGGACACTAAGATCGAATCCATCAAGAAGTTATTATGAGTATATAAATGGTCATCAAGTTGGTACTCGAAAAATTATAAGAGGTGAAGATGTTTTAGAACAGGTCGCTTACTTATGGAGTAGTGTATCAGACATCAAAATATAGAGTGTAACCTGAGGGCGTCCATCGGTAATTGCAAAAACACTATGTGAAATTCTATGAACCATATATTTGATTTCAAAACATTAATGTATTCATAGAAAATACTTAGGAGGTTCAATAATGAATATAAAAAAAATAACAAGTAATAAAAGCAAATATATGGATTTGTTATTGTTAGCAGATGAATCGGAGGATATGATTCATCGTTACCTAGAAAGAGGAGATTTGTTTGCACTATATGATCAAAATATTTTGAGATCGATATGTGTTGTAACGAAAGAGGAAACATACAATTACGAACTAAAAAATATTGCAACATATGATCAATATCAATCAAAAGGCTATGGTAAAAAGCTTATTGAGTATTTATTCGAATATTATAAAGATGTTTGTAGCGTCATGTATGTTGGAACTGGAGACAGTAAAAGAATTTTGGAATTCTATAAATCCTGTGGTTTTGAGGAATCTCATGTGATTAAGAATTTTTTCACTGATAATTATGATCATGCGATGTATGATTGCGGTCAACAGTTAATTGACATGGTATACCTAAAGAAAAGTTTTATATAATAATCGAAATCTATTGAGGGTATTGTTTTGTTTCTGTTTTATAGTTGGCTTAGTAATGATAATTGGAGATAAAAATGAAAAATAAAGATTACCGTGAGTATATTGAAAATAGATCTGATCAATTAATGGGAATAGACATAAGCTTGAAGCAGTTTCTAGTAAATGTTTTGAATATACTTGAGAAAAATGAACATGGAATAAATCCAGATGAGTTTACATTAATGATAGAGAGAAGTTTGAATGGAAGTTCTGATATCGCTATTGAGACATTCAAGGATTGTAAACCACCTAATCTATTTGAGACTGAGAATAAGATTTCAGTATTCTTAGAAACAATTAAATTTCAAATTTATGAACTACATCAAATGGAAGTAGAGGGTACTCTAAAGAAGGATCTCATTGAGTTTGGAATAGATTCACCAAGAGGGCATCGCTGGTATAATTTTAATGTATATTCATATCTTGAGTGCTCATCTGGTTGGCTGATTGATTATTCTGGTGAGGAAGCAACGTTTTCAACAGACTGGGACGACCTAGCTAACATGTTTGAAATGGGAAGGTTGTACGAGTAGTTTAGGATTGAGTATCAATTAATGTAAAATGCAACCTTGCATGTTTGAATGAATGACTAAATAGAACCTAAAGTTGATAAGTGGATTGAGAACAAAAGTAGGCATTTGTCAGAAATGTGGGGACGTATTGTAAGATCAATTGATTTCTCAAAGTTAGAGACTATAAGTCTACTTTTGATTAAAGATAATTTTTATTAACTCGAAGAGGCCGTAAATAATAAGTAATGATGTAATCATAGATAAGAAGTACCCAAGAGAAAGCAATCCTTTTAAGAACCCTACTGGTTGAAACTTAAGCATAGCAAAATCAAGAAGAGTCATAATTACTAAAGCTATAATGCCAAAGAAAATAACCGAAACACTTGCTTTCAAACCAATTGATTTTGTATCAGCATGACGTCGACGAATTCTATCAACTTGATTGCCGAATTCAGTGAAGTCAGGATTTTTTTTTAAGATTTTCTAGGAATCTAATTAATGTTCATTTCACCACATCCTATCAGAGTATGAGTATTAGTATTTGATATACTTACCAACATCTTTATATGATACACCATACTGTTAAGTGGAGCTAATAGAGTTTTGTTAATAAGTATAAGGAGATGTTCTTCAGGAAACATTGGGGAAATCTATAAACAGGAGGCGAGATATGACTATAGTTGAGAAATCAAGGTTGTCAATAAAGATAAGCATAGTTGGTGTTATACTCTCAGTACTTTTTTTAATAAGCAATCTTATAACTAAATATCCACTTCCAGTTCCAATTGGTTTAGTGGTAGGTAATGGACTAGTATTACTAGGCAATTATATTAGATACCGACGAGTATTAGGTGGTAAGAAAGCTATTGAATAAAAGGATTAGTTATAACATTAACCTTTATTTTGCACAAACTATTTAAAGACCTGTTAACACACCATTTACCAACAAGCCCCTATTATTTCAAATAATAGGGGCTTTCGCATTGCTAAAGTGTTAAAATGAAGTATACAAAATAGACAGAAAAGCAAAGGAGAATAACCTATGGAAAGAAAAATAGATTTGGAAAACTGGCCTAGAAAACAGCAGTATGATCTTTTTTAGACATATGGACTATCCGCATTTTAATATCTGTGCAAATTTGGACATAACGGAAATGTACAACTATGTAAAAATGAATAATATACCGTTTTTTAAAGCAATGGTTTATATAGCCACAAAAACAGCTAATGAAATTAAGGAATTTAGGTATAGAATTAGAGGCAACGACGTCATAGAGCATAAAACTGTGCACCCTTCATTTACGATTATGAGCCAACCTGAGGTATTTAGCTTCTGTTCTGTAGACTATAACGAGGCGTTTAGTCAGTTCAGCAAAAGTGTAGATGAAAAGCGTCTAGAGCTAGAGGGCAAAGTATATGTTGATGACGAGCCAGAAATGGATAATAGACTATATATAACTAGTCTGCCATGGGTAACATTTACAAGTGTAAGTCATCCTATACATATAAAGTCAGTGGACTCAGTACCTAGAATCGCCTGGGGGGAAGTTTTTTGAAGAGAATCATGTTAGGAAAATGCCTTTATCAGTCCAAGTCAACCATGCTGTAATGGATGGTGTCCATGTAGGAAAGTATTTTGAGCTATTACAAGATACACTCAATAATCCAGAAAGTATTTTTTTTGGTAAGTAGCGGTATTTCACTTCTATGAGGAGGTCTAGTATGAAAAGAGTCATTATTATGTTTTCAGTAATGCTAGTTCTTACTTCGTGTACTCCTAATGAGGCATCAAACGGTAATGAACTAACGGGTAGCCAAATTAATGAATACATAAAGGAAATTGATGACCTGAAAACTGAAAGAAACAATTTCAAAAAGGAACTATCAGATTTGAATGCTCGAGTACTAGAGTTGGAAAATCAGCTGATTGAGAAAGATTCATTAATTAACACATATAAAGATGATTTGTTAAAAATGGAAAATGAGCAAAATGTGGTAGACAAGACGCCATTAGTTGTTGGGGACAATGCTAAAGTCTTGCTTAAACATATAGATGAAAAAGTAGTTAAAGCGTTATCTGAAAGGAATCTGAAAGCTCTCTCTGAATACACTCACCCTGCTGTTGGTGTAAGGTTTACGCCATATAGTTATGTTGCAGTTGAATCAGATATTGTGCTGACCAAAGACGCTTTAGAAAGTGACAACATATTTAAAAGTGAGAAGCTGTGGGGACATTATGACGGTTCGGGTTTTGAAATGTTACTGTCCTTCGAAGACTACTATAATGAATTTGTATACTCTGCAGATTTTATAAAACCAGATCGCATAACGTATAACGAACCAAATTCAACTGGAAACATGATAGATAATCATTATGATGTATACGGCTCATGTATAAGTGTTGACTATCATTTTGATTACTTCAATGAGGAATGGATAGGGATGGACTGGAAGACACTGAGGTTGGTTTTTTTAAGGTGTATGAAGGGGAGTACTATTTAGTTGGTATAATTCATAATCAGTGGACTATATAAATTCATTGTTAAACGGTAGGTTTATGAATGTTCTTGTGAAGGATTCAGTTGGTATCCAGACAGTAGCTGAAAAGGGGTTGGCGATTTGAAACTAATAAAACTATTCAGTATGTTATTATTGGCAATTGTATTAATTACAGGGTGTGCTTCTTCAGATGAATCCCATATGGAAAGCAAAGAATTTACAAGTGAGGCCGTTGTAGACAGCGGACTAGCCAACGATTCATCAGAATATGGTGGACTTCAAACAAACAGAAAAAATCATTCAAAACGCTTATGTAGTCATGGAGACACTCAGCTTTGATGATGTTGTTTCAAAAGTAAAAGAAAACACTTATGAGTTTAAGGGCTACTTTGAATCCATGCGTATTGATGGTAAACGTATGGATGTTGATGATGACATGCAAAACAGATATGCAAACTATACAATTCGAATCCCTAAAGACAAATATGAGGAGTTTTTAAGTTCATTTGGTAAACTCGGCAATATTATTGTGAATGAGCTAAATAGCGAAGATGTAACAGATCGGTACATAGACACTGAGGCTAGACTGAGTGCTTTGAAAGTACAAGAACAAAGACTGCTTGAGATCATGAGTAATGCAACAGAAATAGAAGACATTATTGCACTGGAAGAACGGTTATCTGAAGTACGATATGAAATAGAGAAGTATACTGGAGACATAAGGAAGTGGGACAATCTAGTTGAATTTACAACGATTCAACTAGAAGTTCGTGAAGTGCGTGAAATTAGCGAACCAGTTCCAGATGGACTCCTAAAACGTTCTACAGAGCAGTTCAATAACTCAATCGACACTATGAGTGAGTTATTACAAATGTTAGTTGTACTTTCATTTGGAGTGGCACCATTTTTAGTGATTATTATTCCAATTGGTTTAGTTGTTCGTTATTTTGATAAAAGAAGAACGCGTTATGGTGCTTCAAAAACAATAATAAAGAAGCAAAAGAAAACGAAGGACAAAGAGACGGATAAATAGACTGATTAAGAAACGGAGAAAAGTAAAAAAACTTATAGCTTAAATGAAACACCCCAAAGCAGAAACACTAGTTTGTTGTACTACTAGTGCATATGCTTTGGGGTGTTCTGTCGGTAAGCTGCAAGCAGTAAGTTGGCCACTAGTAGAAATACGCCTACATATGCAGCCACATATAAGACTTCCATAAGCCCGTATAGAGTTCCAACATATATGAAAGTCATGAAAGCTATTGCAAGTCCCAGTAATATTCTTCCCATTTTTGTACCTCATTTTATATTTGTGATTATTATCTTTATGAATTGGCTTGTTATATGTATAATTATATTTACAACATATTACAGTAATTGACAAGTAATCTATATAAATTGTAACCATTAAATCACATTAGTTAGCATGTAGATTTAAGTTATAAAGGAGCAATCAATAAAACGATGACTAATATAAAATCGCGTTTCAGTATGCATGTTACAATGTCAAAATTAGAAAATGCTTTGATAGAGTACAATATATTTACGCCTGCCATGTTTGGATTTATCGGATCTGTAGATCCTATTAATAAACGATTTTGGATAGTGAATCATTCAAACGTTTATAAAACTAGAAGTGGTTTTAGGTTCAAGACTTATAGAAGATTTGAAGGTTCGTTTAGAGAATCAGTAAATGGTATTATGGTTGAAGGTGACTTCAAAATAAGACCATTATTTAAAGTATCCATTGGATTATACTTCACTTTTATATGCCTAATGTGTTTCTTTGGAATTATTGCATCGAGTAATTTCCAATTAACCCTTAAATTAATGGGTGTTTTGCTTGTAATGCTAACAGCAGGAATAGGGATTGTTGCGTTCAATTTGAGTAGCACCAAGGAAAGTGAATTGGATATTATTGAGTTTATAGAAAGTGTAATTAATTAAAAGGTAGTTCGTTGAAAATCCAATAGGAAATAAGTAGAAATAACCTTGTGGATTGTAATCAAATGGACTATAGTGGTTTTAGGTTTAGAGAGAACATTGAAATTAAGAAAGAATATTGAGGCGGGTGAACTATCCACAGATTGATATATGAACAATTTAGACAACTATAATCACTAAGTGAGGTATTTGCTTACCTTCTATTTTGGTGTGGTTAATTCTAAGTCGTTTATGTAGGTACTTTTTTCTGTGTTTATATGAATATGTACCTTCATTATTTTAAGTATTAAAATGGAGGAATAAAAATGATAAGAGCATTCAATAACAGTGTTGCAGAAGTTAACCGTATAATGAGTATTTGGAGAAAGGCGACTATTAAAGCACATAGTTTTATTTCTGAAGACTACTGGGACAAAAGTTATACGATTGTAAAAGAGCAGTATATACCAATATCAGAAACCTATGTTTATGTTGACGCAACTGACGAAATTCAAGGGTTTATAAGCATTATTGAGGGAAACTTCATTGGTGCAGTATTTGTAGATGTGGACTGCCAAGGCGCTGGAATTGGTAGTAAGTTAATAAATCACGTTAAAGAAAAGTACGCTGTTCTGGAGCTGGCCGTATATAAGGACAATGAAAAATCAGTTCATTTTTACAAGAAAGTTGGCTTTGAAGTATTACGTGAGGAGTTAAACGAGGAAACAAACAAAACTGAGTTTATTATGAGATTTAAAAGAGCGTAACTGCTCCAAAATGCCATTTTGTTAATTCAAAGTGGCATTTAATAGTTTATCTCGTATTGAGAGGAAGAGTATTATGCAATCAAATAGACAAGGTAAAACAGTAATTGGTGTTGTGTTAGTAGTATTCATATATTTTATTGTGTTTCAGAGTCTATCTATGAGCAGTCAGTTAAAACAACTTAAGCAAGAGGTTAGATATTTACAGCACTCATTAGATGATGTATCAGAAGAGCTGATTATATTGATAAAGAAAGATCTTATTGTTTTAGACTCAGAGTATACAGTTGAAAAGACTATTCAAAATGATACTGTACTTGGAAATGTTCAAGTGGAGCTTACATCAAACACTTTGGAATCGTTTGACGACACGGTGCTTTTATATCGTGTAACCTATGACAATAGTAAGTCAGAAAGCTATGACTATTCTAATGAGATTTGGAATAGTGTAGATATCTCAAATAATAGTGGTACTTCCATAGGGAATATTTCAATTCCGTTTTCCTGTGATTATGAGCTAAAAGTTGCATATACAGACAGCGGCAATACAAAGTATGAGAAACTGCCAAGTCTTGATTTGTATTCAAAAGCGGAGCAGGCATTAATGAAAGATATTAACGTCTATGAATTTAAGAAAAAATAAATTGAAATTTGATGTACAGATCGTAAAGGATTTAAGAAATAATGATATAGATCTTACAAGCGCATTTTGTAATGTATATTATGCCAACAAAATTGTACATTCAGTTGATATTTTAAAAGAAAATGAAAAAACGAATAGAAAAGAGCCAAGAATGCAAATGGAACATGAAGACGGGGCGTACTGGTTCATTATTGAGGAAGTCGACACTTCAAATATAAGTGATTTAGACGAGTCTCAATTACTTATTGAGGTGGTTTTGAAAGATTCAATCAAAAATACATATAAACTCGAGAGCAGAGTCAATTGATTATAATCCCTTACTCAAAATACCTTGGTATGAATGAGTAGGGGATTTTTTTAGTTAAAAGTAGGAGCGTTTAGCCTTTTCATACACCAAGAAGCTGCTTGTAGATTGTGTTTGCCGCCTTGTATTGCCTAATGTCCTCTAAATGCGATGCCAAGTCAATTGAAATTCGATTGTACACATTTAAAAACCCAATTTTCCTGTAATAAGGTAAAATGACTTTTGTCGTTTCACTCTGGAGACTCTCAATTTCTGTTTCTGTAAGACGTAGATATAAAAACCTTAAATACAAATAGTATCTAGACGATTTAAAGGTGTCCTTTAAGTAGGTATCAAATATCGGATTCAGTTTTTCTAGCTTTCCTAACTTAGAGCAAGACTCAATATAGATACAAGCAGCTTTAACAGATTCATCAGGAATATGCCATGCTGCCTTTGTCCATTGTGAGTGAGGGAAGTCTAATGAATCATACTCGATTGCTTGTAAACTATGTGCCATAGACTTGTCGTACTTACCTTTTGCATAGTTGAGTTCAGCCAAATTGGTAAAAATGCTGAATATATTCTTGTTCATACTGAAGTATTCTGACCCATCATTTACAGCTTCAAAATGAAGCTCTGCTTCTGAATAATCACCGAGTTTTGTCATGCAAATACCTATGAAATTATGACACCATAAAGCATTGTAAAAGCGACCAAACCTCTCATAGTCCGTCAATGCGCGATTAAGGTATTTCAGTGCTTGGTAATGCTTGTTATCATAACAGTACGCCACACCAAGTCGATAGTTTATCCAACTCGTGTCATTTAGTTCCAATGCGCATTTTAGTCGTTTAATGCCTTCTATATGGCACTTAAAATCATAAAAGAGTTTTCCAGAGGCTAAGGCGTAAAAGTACTTTAAGTCATCCGTTAATGAGTCGTATATGTTGTCAATTCTTAAAATCAGTTCAGATAAATCATCATAGTTTTTTCTCTCAACTAAAATCATAAATGCAGTTTTATAAACCATATATTCAATGCTATAGATCGTATTCTCTAGAACATCGGAAAGTAGTTGAATTTCATTAAAGATCGTTTGAGCTTTTTCATAATCGAACTTTTCCATACACAATGTGAGTTCGCTAAATTTGAGTCGTAAGCTTCCTATATCTTGGTTACTGTGAATTTCCTTAAAATCAAGTTTATTTAGTAAGGCTTCTATGAGTTCCGGTCGTAGGTTTTTCTTTCCGTTTTCGAAATAACTTAAATGACTTACAGAACAAACTTTATACGCTAAAGCTTCCTGACTAATCCCCAATTTTTTGTCTATTGAATTTTATCCATGCGGCGTAGTATTTTGAATCATAACTAATGTCTTTCAATGTTAAGGAATGCATCATTTTGTCCTCCAGAATAATTAAGATGATACAATTATCTCTTATTGACTGAAACTGGTCAAATAGTAAACAAATCTAGAGATAAAGGCGAGTTTTTGACGCGAATTTATCAATAGCTTAGCCTTGGATTGTCCTCATTCAAGTATTAAACTTGTAGTAAGGAAGTAAACGCATGCATGCAGAAATTATCCTTCTTGTTTTTATAACACTAATTGTTAATGGGTTTATAAGTGAAAGGAATTGACATGACAGCTGAAAGTAAGCACGACTGTGTTGCTAAAATATATGACGAAATCAGACCATCGTATCCAGTTAAATTAATCAAAGAAGTCGTAAAGGACCTTAAGAATGCTAATAGTACGTCCATTCTAGAGATAGGTGCTGGAACAGGTAAAGCCACTGAATGTTTTGCTAAAACTGGGCACAATATAGATTGTGTTGAGTTAGGAGAAAATTTGGCAAATATATTGATTCAAAAGTGCAGACCCTATTCAAATGTCGATGTTTTTATTGAAGCATTCGAAACATGGGAGGCAAAAGCGGGGCATTTGTATGACCTAATTTACTCAGCACAAGCGTTTCACTGGATCGATCAAGATGTTAAGTATTCCAAATGCCACGCTTTATTAAAACCTCATGGGAAGATAGGTCTGTTTTGGTACCAACCAATTACTATTGAAAATGAGTTAACGAAGAGTATTCGCAAAACTATAACAGCACACTGTCCCAATTATTATAATAGCGATAAAAGTAATGAAATTAATGAAAGTATTGAAGAAACAATTAAAAAAAGAAAAACAGAGCTTATAGAGTCAAACTTATTCCTAAATATAGAACAGCATGAGTATATAGTTGAAAATGAACTTTCGGTTACTGAGTACATTTCAGCACTGAAATCATTTTCGAAGTTTGCAAGTTTAGAGATCGCTATTCGTAATAAAATAGTGAACGATTTGGAAGATTTGTTTATACAATCAAACTGTACAGCCGTATCATCAAATCTGAAGTATTATCTGTTCTTAGGTGGGAAGAAAAGCGTATAAAACTCCATTGTTTTCAAGCCCCGATTCTTCGTAAATCGGGGTTTTTGTTTTCGAGTAAAATAATGTTAAAATAGTAATCGAATAGTCGAATTCAGACTATTGAAAATCTTAAGGGGGGGGCATCCAGTATGAATAGAAAAAAAATACGCTAAAATATACTTTCTTCTATTTTCCATATTCGTCGCAGTTTTAGTTTATTCATATGTCTTAAACAGTACACTATAAATAAAAGTTGACAACTAGGACAGACCCATAAAAAAAGCGAAGTTAGGAGATGAAAAGATGATTGATTTTAATATCAAAAAATCACTATCAAATAACATTATTCCACTGGTGTTTGGAGTTATAGTCGTACTGGGATTATTATTTTCAGAAGAATTACCAATTCTCATTATTAAAGAAGTTTTCGAACTATGTTTAAATAATGCACTCCTTGTCCTTGCACTCCTTATACCGATAATGGCAGGTATGGGACTGAACTTTAGTATTGCAGTTGGTGCAATGGCTGGTCAAATCGCAGTTATTTTTGCAGTAAATTGGGGACTTAAAGGCTTTCCAGGATTCATAGTGACAGCCTTATTTGCAACAGTAATTGCGATTGTATTTGGATACTTAACAGGAAAAGTATTAAGTAAAACCAAAGGGCATGAAATGATTGTTTCACTATTCTTGGTTTACTTTGCGAATGGCCTGTATCAAGCCATTCTACTTTCACTTCCTGGACGAGTAATTCCTTTTAAAGAACATCTGATGATTGGGAATGGTGTTGGTTTAAAAAAATACGATTGATCTTAAGGGAACAATTGGTTCCTCTTTAAATGAGGCATTTGGCGGAGCGCTACTTGTCTCAATCAATAATATTGAAATTCCAATTTTAACTGTGATTCTAATCGGGACTGTTGTGGCTTTTATTCTCCTTTTACCACGAACAAAGTTTGGCGAACAAATTCAGAAATGTGGTCAAGACGAGCAAGCTTTAAAAGAATCAGGAGTAGATGTTGATAAGTATAAGGTAATGGCAGTTGTAATATCTATAGTTATAGCTTCGTGGGGCCAGATTGTTTCACTACAAAGTAAAAACATTTTGCTTTCGTATACATCTCATATTCAATTTGGCATGTTCCCAGTCTTAACATTAATTGCTGGTGGTGCATCAATATACAAAGCGAACGTACGACAAGTATTCCTTGGTCTGATTTTAATACAAGGATTTACAGTACTGTCTCCAGCTTTAGTATTTGCCATTATCGGCGAAAGAAATTTACAAGAAACATTCCGTCTTATGTTTTATAATGGGGCAATTGTCTACGCTTTTGTGAAGATGAAGCGTGAGGAAACTATGATATAATTGAGGTAATCATAAGTTGAAAGGAGAAAAACATGTATAAAATTAGACCGCATAATTAATCTCATCTTTGTAACAAGGGTCCACCATAAATAAAATACTCAGAAGTGAAACATACTAAATTTATGGAGGATATTGAGATGGATTACACTAAAAAGTTAAACAATAATATAAAGTATATTTACCTGTATAATTTCTTTCACAGCCTTATTTTTGCATATGTCATTGAAAGACTCTTCTGGAGAAGTAGAGGCATAAGCATTGTTGAAACGGTTTACCTTGAAGCCATATATGCGGTTGTTATTATCGTTCTTGAAGTACCAAGCGGACTGTGGGCTGACATATGGAGACGCAAGAATCTAATTGTTATAGGACAAGTTTTGTCTATGTTAGAAATGTTAATACTTGTGTTTGCAAACAGCTTTCTTGCATTTGCACTTGTTATGGGTATAGCAGCTTTAAGTGGTGCGTTAAGAAGTGGAAGTTCTAATGCACTGATATATGACACCCTCACTGAGCTTGGGCGAAAAGGTGAATTCGAGAAAATACGAGGCAGGGTAAAAGCGTTTGAATTTACAAGTCATACACTAGCGGCTCTAGCTGGTGGTTTCATTGCACAATATAGTGAATTAGTCATTAACTATAAGTTGTCTGTTGTAAGTGGTTGTTTTGCAATTGTTTTCTCACTACTTCTAATTGAGCCAAGGCGGGACATGGCACACGTCAGTGACAAGGGTAATGAAAACCTATTCAGTATAAATAGATATAGACAATACTTTGTAGAGACTTTTAAATCGTCAAAGGTCGTAATAAATAAGAATGACTATTTGCGTTATGTTATAGTGGTCGGCATTGTAATCGGATCAACAATGACGTATATGTGGGAGTTCTGGCAAAACTACGTTGAAGCTGTAGGCATTGAAATGATGTACTTTGGCTTTGTAAGTGCCATTTGTTCTATGGGAACTATGGTGTCAGCAGCACGAGCCTATACGGTTATTGATTTATTCAAAAGAAAAAAGATCAATAAAAAGCGTTTGTATCAGGCTTCTATGATAATAATTGGCGTAAGTTTTGTAGGATTATACTTTATACGCAATGTTGCATGTTTGGTTATATTATTAATTCTCAATCTTGTAGCAGGTCTTTATGAAACAGCACTTGAAGGCGATATTCACCACAGTGTTGAGTCTAACAATAGAGCAACTGTTGAATCAATATATTCTATGTTGCTAAGAATTGTAACGATTGTGGTTGGGGTTGCCTTTGGGTTTGTATCTGAATATCTTGGAATCTTTTCTGGCTTTGGAATGTTAGGCCTGATCATACTCATATTTCAACTTGTGCTACAAAAAAGTAGTAATAATGAAGTAACTACAATGAAGTAACTACAATGGAGTAATATCATAAAATGAATTGTAATTAGATTTAAATCGGATCTTTCTAACTTTTCCAATGTTTCTAAAGAAGCGTCTACTCTTGTAGGTGCTTCTTTTATTTTGCACAGACCACAATCGAATAGATAAAAATGGTAAAATAGTTATAATGTAGACAGAAGGGGGACTAAGTATGAAAAAAGTATGTATCAATAATAAATAAACAAATATGCCTATCGTTAGTGGCATTACTTTTACTAAACGGGTGCTCAGCAGATACAGTTTTGACTGAAAATACAGCAGAAATTAATCCACAAGAAGTTAATCTACAAGAAGTTAGCCTACAAGAAATTGATCCATTAAAAGATCCAGTAAGGATTGAGTCCTGGACAGAGGATGTTGATTATCTCGTAGAACAACTCACAAGTAGGCAAAGGTATTTGTACACAGAAATAAGTGAAGCCACTTTTAACGCAGAAATTGAACTCCTTAAGAACAGAATCTCTAACTTAACAGATGATGAAATCACAGTTGAAATTATGAAACTTCTAAATAGGATAGGAGACGCACATACCAATGTTCTGTGGTACAGCTACTTTGATGAAAACAGACTTCCAGTAAAATTAGTCTTTCTTAATGATGCCTTGTATTGTATAAATGCTTCTAAGGAATATGAAGACATGATATTCAAAAAAAATCACGAAAATACAAAACGCAGACACAAACACTGTAGTTTCTGAGTTTATGGATGTTATTCCGTCTGAAAATATATTCTGGAAAGAAGTGTGTACCCTGGCCATGCTTAGGGCTCCAGACATGTATAAACTGTTGGGTTTAAGTGGTTCAACGAGTGAAATATCTTTTTCATATGAGAATTCAGATATGGATTCAAATGAAGCTAAAACCGTTGTTAAGACCATCACAGTCAAAAGTGTTGATCCTGAAGAGAATAGGCCTGAATTTGTATACAGCAATAAAGTAAACAACTTGGTAAGCAGTTTTGATCATTTATATAAACCTAATTACTGGTATGAGTATGATAATGAAAATAAAATTGTAATAGTGAACTATGAGGTTTGTCATGAAATTGAAGACTATGGTATTGAGGCATTTGCAAACGATGTTTTCGAGTTTATTGATAATAACGAAGTAGAAAAGCTAGTTGTCGATTTGCGATGTAACCTTGGTGGAAATTCATCAGTATTTGATGCTTTTAGAAACAAAATTGCTAGGCACAAAAAGTTCAACAAACAAGGGAAACTGTTTGTGTTAGTTGGTAATGTGACTTTTTCATCGGGTGTTGGCACGGCTGCAATGATGAAAAGACTAACCAATGCAACAATAATCGGTGAGCCTACAGGTGGAAAACCAAACAATTTCGGAAATGTTATTGATTTTAGTCTGCCGAATAGTGGGCTTGAACTTATGTGTTCTACACGATACTTTGAATTTTACCCTAATTATGATCATGACAGCCTATATCCAGATGTAACGATTAAAAGAACTCTTGATGATTTTATAGAAGGTAACGATCCTGTATACAACTATGTGGTTGAAAACGGTTCTACGAAGTAGTAATTCTAATAGGACTTAGTGAATGTCTGTTCCATAATTACGGTATACATATACTAGCATAGGAATAGACATGGAGGTTACTCGTGAAAAATAGTCTAGTAAAAAATGGTGAAATAAAAATACTGGTTAAAAACGTATTGGTCGAAGGACGCGGTGCAATAATTTTGACAGGGCCATCAAGCTGTGGGAAAGGTGAGATTGCAAAGGAGCTTAGAAAGTTTCTGAGCATACCAGAGGAACGCCACCTTTCTATGGGAGATATCCTTCGAAACACAATAAAGAAGGCTAGAGAAGATAGCAATTTTAGACGAGTACTTGGTGATGACTACAATATACATGACGAAATTTCAGTCTTTGATCAGAATGTAAACGACAGCGATCTGTATCTGAAAGCAATAAAATACAAAGATGAACTTAATGAAATTTACTTTGGGAAAGAGACAATCAGCCAACTAGAATGGTTGGAGTTTTGTGTATCCAATGGGCTCCTAATTCCAGACGAGTGGACAGTAAACATAATCAATGCAACCTTTGAATCCTCAGATGATTTGAGAAATAGCATATTCATACTAGATGGCTACCCAAGAACCAATGAGGCAGCTAGATCGCTTATTGATACCTTTATTAAGTTTGATATTCCAGTTGTGAAGGTCATCCACTTATCCATTACCAAAGACGAAATGATCAAGAGAGCTTTGGGCAGAAAGCGTATGGATGATGATGTTGTGAGTCTTGAAAGACGTTATCAATTTTATGTTGAGAACGTACAGCCGAGCATAGATTACATAAAAGATCATCTGGGAGCATCTAAAGTCACTTTGATTGATGCACATCAACCCGTGTATGATGATGATGGTCAATTAATCATTGAGGACTCAATCAAGCGAGTGGTTACAGATGTGCTGCACTCATTAGGGCTGCCTGAGTATTTGCTGGATTTATAGAAGAATGAATAATCAGAAAATAGTTAGTGAGTAAAGGCAAAAAAAAGGTTTCCATACATCCATAAATGGTATAATATAGCACTAAATGAAAAGACAACACAGTTATATGAAATTAGGAATAATATAAAACTAAGGAGGAAGAATCATGTTTTCAAATGGAGAACGAGTATCTCTTAAAAACACTCAGAAGTATCTTTTTAACTCTACACATGTCGACGATAACTTTACTATTAGTGTTAATTTGCCACCAAGCTACAACAACGGAGATAAGAATTACCCCGTTCTTTATCTGTTAGATGCGAATTTCTTCATGGGTTTATTTGCTGATACGACTAGATTGCTTCAACACAGTGAGGAAATACCAGAGTTAATAGTGATTGGTGTTGGATACCCAGATGACGATAAACATATTGTACTGCGCGAAAGAGATTATTTGCCAACATACCATGAGTCATCTCCGACGTCTGGTAAGGCTGAACAGTTTCTAAAATTCTTGAATGAGGAGTTGAAGCCTCATATTAAAAAATACATACCGTATAAAGGAAAATGATTCTACGTTAGTGGGTGACTCATATGGTGGATTATTTGCCCTGTATACTTTGTTCGATAAGCCAGAGTCTTTTCAACGATATATTATTGGAAGTCCAACTGTGTACTGGGACAATAGAATCATATTAGATTATGAAAAAAAAGCACTTCGACCAGAAAAAAGGCGTTAAATGCCAATGTGTTTTTATCTGTTGGAGAGCTAGAAGATATTGAGAACCATGTGTTTGAAAGAATGGTTGGAGATGTTAAAGATCTTGGAGAAATGCTTAATAACAGATGTTACTCTGGCTTAGAGGTGACAACACATATTTTTGAAGGTGAAAATCACTGCTCAGTTATTCCAGCAACAATGAGTAGAGGACTAAGGGATGTCTTCAATACAAAATAATTAGTTACTTAAAATGATCTCTGAACGATAGAGATCATTTTTTGCTTGTTTGATAACAAAACATTTGACACTATCCAACGTTGGATATATACTTAATCCAAATCAAAATACATAAACGATTACTTTTAGAAGAGGTATGAAATGATCAAAGTCCTTATACTATACTATTTGAGTATCAAGCCGACACACGGTTATGAAATTCAAAAGTTCATTCAAGTGAATCATATGGATGAGTGGACAAAAATTCAATCTGGTTCTATTTACTATGCAATAAATAAGCTTGAAAAAACAGAAACTTATAAAGCTCATTAGTGAGAGTGGAAACGGTTCAAAAGCACGGAAAACATATGCAATTACAGATGAAGGTAAAAAGGAACTTAAGCTGCTTGTTCAAGAGGAATTAGATAAAGATATATTCTCAAGCGGATCAGACAAGTTCATTATTTATCCAATTCTAAATATACTTAATCAAGACGAACTGCGTTCAAAGGTAACAGAACACATTGGCAAGTTAATAGACAAAATGGACTGCTTAAAAGAATGGAAGGACATTAAGGTTAATGAACAGAGTCTAAAAGTTGAAAAACTATCATTTGAAATGATGATTAGCAGTATTGAGTATCAAATTAAGTGGCATGAAGCGCTCATTGAAGAGATGGACAAATGTATACTAGCAAGTAATGAAATATCAAAACTAATAAAGACATTAGATTTTTTTTCAAATATGGATACAAACGAATTATTCTCAACTGAGAGTATTAAAATACTAGAAGCCGAGATTAAGAAAAATCGATAATCTAAAATACATTAATTATCCTATTCATTTATTGAATGGGATAAAAAATAGACTTACTATCCAACGTTGGATAGCGTTGGTGAAAAAAGTATAAAGCGAGGTTGATATGAAAGTAGTTGTACTAATGGGAAGTCCAAGAAAGAAAGATAGTTTTGGTATATGCAAGCAAATTGAATCAAATATATGTACTAGCATTGCTGGATCTGAAAGCATTAATTCTCAAAAAATTGACTTTGAATACATGTTTCTAAAGGACTACAATATTCAAGATTGCAGGGGGTGCGATTTGTGCTTTGTAGCTAATGAGGAATTATGTCCATGTGACGATGAGTTATCAATAATTCTTGGAAAACTACTAAAGGCTGATGGAATAATTTTCGCTTCACCTGTATATGCGTATCAGGTACCTGCTCCATTCAAAAAGCTAATTGATAGACTGTCCTATCTATTTCATAGGCAAGCGCTTGTCGCAAAGCCAGCACTAATAGTTGTCACAAGTAATGGTGGAGGTCACAAGCAGGTAAGTGACTATTTAAAGATGACAGCTAGTGGTTGGGGGTGCAATATCGTAGGAAGTTTGAGTGTAATTTCACCAGCATATACAGACGGGTCAAAGTACTATCAGAAAACCCTAGACAGATTAAAAAAAGTTACTAATCAGTTTGAACAGTCTATAATGACAACAGATGTAAAAGTACCATCTTACTACAGTATATTTATGTTTAACTGTCTTAGATCAAAAACATTCACTTCTAAAGCGGATTATGACTATTGGAATGATAAGGGATGGTTATCCTCTGAATATTTCTATGAAACAGAGCTTAGTCCATTCAAGAAGCTATTTGGTATGACACTTAAACAGATTATAAACATAGCAGGTACACGATTAAAAAATAAAGTGAATAACTAGAAGGCATCAAAATGTAACCCCTTTAAATAGAGTAAATGTTAAAATATAACACAAATTGAGATTTACTTATTCCTAAGGAGAGGATACATATGGCTACATGGGGACTTCATATTAGATTGGCAGAGGAACTTTTAAATAAGAATACATTAAAACTTGATAGAGAGAGTTTTCTGGTAGGTAATGTTGCAGCAGATGCTGGTAAGCCAAATGAAGACTGGAGTGTGTTTACACCACCACCTGAAATAAGCCACTGGAAAGATAAGGACAAACGGATTCGTCCAGATTTATTTTTAGAGTCAAACTTAACGTGCAAGGTTGAAGATCATAAGAAGTGGTCATTTCTAGTAGGGTATTATGTACATTTATTGACTGATGTTGAATGGGTCAAAATGTTTGAAAATATTTGTAGCTGTAATAAAGACTATGCAAAAGTCACAACAGACAAGAACTTTATCTGGGAAATAAAAAAAGGACTGGTATGATCTTGACCATCTATATTTCAGAGATAATCCTGAGAGTGTGTTCTGGACTGAATTTCAACATATTCATTCATTTCCAGACTACATAGATTACTTTGAGACGGGGCAGATTATTGAAAAAACTGAATTACATAACAAATTACTACTTGAACCCTTTAGAGAATTTAGACAGGACGTATAAGTATCTGCAAATGGAACAAATGAACACCTTTTTAGATAAAGCAGTACAGGTTATACAAGAGAAACTCACTACAGAGCTGGGTCAAAACTAATATGGAAGACTTATACACAAGAAGAACTGTCGTTATATTTACTATAACAGCCTTTATAATCTTTTATATAGCTGGAAAAAATGATGGAGTAGAACATATGTGGGTTTCTTTCATTTTTTCAGGCGTTAATATACATATTCTGAGCAGTACTAAAAAAGAGATTTAAATACAAAACAACACTTGCAGTACTAAATCTCTCATATACAGTTATTTATGGTCTGTTTTATGTATTTATATGGTGTGTATTGAACTCGGACATTTAGTCATTACTTCCAAACTCTGACTCTTCAAGTTCAAGCAGATATATATCATCAATTTTTTTCAGTCATGAGTCTATGTGAATCGATTAGAGCTTGATTGTAAATCATTGGCCCAACTGTATTTAGTATAAAATCAAGAAAGAGTTCAGCGTTTAAGTTGCTAAGATCTTCATCACGTTCTGTTGCAAAATACTCCTTTATGTCATATACAATTTGCTCTTTAATTCGTTCAGTAAGTTGAATATTGCTCATATTTTTTCCTTTCAGTATGTAAAACTACAAAATAATGACTATAATAGTGTATAGCTTATTTTTTTGAAAGAATAGACTTGAATTTTGAGAAAATATAAGCCTCATTACTCAAGTAGGGGTATACATATTTAAGAGAACATACTAACTGGAGGATCATTATGAAATATGGTGGATTTGTAGAAATAGGAAAACCACAGTCCGTTGTAGCCGAATATTTCGCAAACCCTGAATTTTTAGGGGAGTATCAAGACGGATTTGAGAAAAAAGAAGTAATAGAAGGTGAAGCAGGTCAAGAGGGTACCGTGTCTAAATTGTATTACAAATATGGTGAAAGAAGTATGGAGTTGACAGAAACTGTGACTTCAAACAACTTACCAGATTCATTTGAAGCGTTTTATCATCATGAGCACATGGACAATACAATGAAGTGTAAGTTTATAGCAATTGATGAAAATACGACAAGATACGAATATGAGTTTGAGTACACGAGAATAGATTGGATCAGACCTAGACTTATGACAATTCTGTTTCCAGGTATATTCAAGAAACAAGGCCGTAAGTGGATGTTGCAGTTTAAGGACTTTGTAGAGAATCATGAAGTAAAAACAAATGAAGTAGATACTATTGAAATAGAAAAAAAATAGCTTGATTAATAAAACGGAGTGCGGCCTAAACATGGTCTCACTCCTTTATTTGTCCCCTCAAATACAAAACGTGTGTACGACCTGTGAACAAATCGGTAAAATTCCGTTACAAGTGAACTAATAATCTTGATTAGATTGCTCAAGTACTGTAAATTGAATAAGTGATTTTACATAAGTAATGGAGGTAGACAATGAATAAAAAAAACTAAGATATTTTTTATTAATAGGTAGTTTAGCTGTTGCCATAGCTGGATGTACAAATAGGTCAGCAGAAGTTACAACACAGGCTAATGTTGATGAACCTGTTGAAGTGATAAAAGCAGAGAGTAAAACAGAGGTTGATATAGAAGGTAGTAAAGAAGCTGAAAATACTTCTAGTGAAAAATGCTTCAATTGAAATAGACTTCACAGACAAGACTCTTATAGAAATCAAAGCATTTATTCTAGAAAATGCAAGTTTAGTTACAAGGTCTGAAATGGATAATATGGTAGTCCAGTATAATACAAGACTGCTAAGTGAATATGATGAAAAATTCTATAAATGCTTAGATAACGAGTATTTTTCAGCCATTAACTCCGCAAAAGATGATGAGTACATTCTTCATGTTGAAAATATTACTGACGAAGCAATTAAATCAGACGTTCTAAAAATGGTAGAAGCTGGATACGGCTTTGAAATGCTTGAAGGCGATTATTATTTAACGATTGATTATGGAAAAGTTTATGAAATGTTTGGGGACAAACTGTCTGAAACCTATAACAAGTATTTTGAACTAAAGCAAAGAGAGCATGATCAGTCAGTGTTTGTTGAGGAATACTTGAATATCAGTTTTGAGGAAATAAAATATCGTATTACAACATTAGAAACGTTTATTAAGGCTAATCCTGACTCTTCGTTCATAGATTCGGACAAGGAGTTGTTATCATGGTATGTGCATGCACTAACGAGAGTAGACGCTTTTAGTGGGACTATCGACTATGAAACAGGAAAAGTAAATGAAGACGTTATTCAGGTTTACAAAGATCTGTCTGAATCTGACTTAAAAATTGCTTCAAAAGTATCAACAGAAATGCTTTCAATTCTAGAAAAGTATGATTTTACAGTAAAAATGGATGACGAAGAAGCTAATAATGCCATTAGTGAAATGAAAAGAAAGTACTATGATTCTGTGAGTACTTTGGTTGATGAGTATTATACAGCGCAGTAATAGTAAAAGTGAAGTAAATTATAATAAGTACCTAAAACACGTCTAATTTGGAAATTGGACGTGTTTTCTTTTTATCTAAATGTTAAAATATAGAAGTACTATTTGTTTGTACATAAAAAAGAAAGAAGTGAGGTGATAGTTTTGAAATCTATCAAAGCAAGTATGTTAGTAATTCTAACTTGTATAATGTTACTGTCGGGATGTACTCGTTACTCAGACGAGCTGAAAGTTATCGAGTTATCACATCCTACAGAATTAAGTTATAATGAAGGAATATCCATAGAAGATGCAACTGCAGAAGTTTCAAGATTTTATAATAAAAAAGAACAATGATATACCACTTGAGGAATATACAACGAGTGGGTTATGGAAAAACAATCAAATGCAAGTATTCAGAGTATCTATTGATTATGCTTGGATTGATAGTTTAGCAGTGTTTAGAAATGGTGAATTAGTACATGTCATTGATGGGCAAGACATCACTCGAATTATAATGTCAGATTTGAACTCTGACGGTACATATGAACTATGCATGACTTCAAATTTTGGATCAGGTTTTGTTAGAAGCGTCTTGAAGGTATATGAAGTAACTGAAGACAAGGAGTATGAGTACACTTATTCTCAAACTTCTGATGATGTATTCATTAATGAAGATGTAAGTATCCATCCAAATTTTGAAGAGAACGAAGTTGATGTTTACATTCAGGACTGGTCTAACTATAAAGTTGAGATTTTTTTTAGCAGACGAAGCCATGCAGGATAATGATTCGAATTTAAGTGTAGAAAGTTCAAGTAGTATATCAACTGACTACGATAAGACAGGGACGTTAATAGGTAAACTTAGACTTGAAGATAACAAGCTGTCTGTGGTTTCCTACTAATGAAGGGAAGTGAAAACAATGGAAGTAGTATCAGTACGTGAAAATCCTGAAATTGTGGAAGAGGCAATAAAGTATTTTCAAGACAAATGGGGTAGCGAAGCTACTATGAACGTATACAAAGACTGTATCGAAAACTGTATTGATGCTGTGAATCCGCTACCGCAGTGGTATTTGTTAAAAATTGATGGTAAAACAGTAGGTTGTGCAGGTCTTATCACAAATGACTTCATAAGTAGAATGGATCTGTATCCTTGGATTTGCGCGGTGTATATTGAAGAAGACTACCGTGGAAAGAGACTAGGGTTTGAACTAATCAAAAAAAAGCAAAATCGGATTCCGCTAAGAATGGGTTCAAGCACGTGTATCTTTGCACTGATCATATAGGCTACTATGAGAAAAAACAACTTTGAATACATTGGAGATGGATACCACCCTTGGGGAGATTCATCAAGAATATACCGTTCTGGGTCTAGTGATAGTTGATCAAAGACACAGCTCTGAAGGATATAAGTGAAGGTTTATGAAACTCGATGACTAAGACAAATACAATTTAATTTGAATGTTAAGCATCTATCTTTTGATAGGTGCTTTTTTATAGGGATAATATGCTCAAAATAGGGTAAATATCTAGTGTTTATAGTGACGTATAATCCTGGCGGTGAACAGGGGGAAAGAATGAAGCTAAATTCTAGAATTATAATAATCCTCATAGTGAGTATAATAGTTACAATAATTGGAATAACTCAGGTGCTGATACCTCAGATTGAATCAAATATTGTTAGCCAATTAGAAGAAAATATCCATGAACATCTTGATCATGTTGAAAAGTATCTGTCAGAGTTTATGAATTATACAAGACAGGATATTGCTTTTCTATTAACCAATCCTGAATTTTATACGGAAAATGACCAAGATTTTACCACATATCTAAATGCTACAAAAAATGGCGTTGATTTTAATCCACAAGGAGACGAATCCGTCATTATTGAAATTTTTAACAGGTATAAGGCATCGAAACCTCAAATCGAATTTGTTTATACAGCAAGAGAGAACGGTTCATTTGTTATGGACTCACCAATTATGGATGTTACAGCGCCTAAGGAAAAGCTGTTTGATTACGATCCAAGGGTAAGGCCATGGTATGTAAAAGCACTAGAAAATCCAGAGGAACTTATTGTTACTGATCTTTATCCAGCTATGACAGACGATAATGATGTGATGAATGAAGGCGCTTATGACTACTACGTAACTGCGGCTAAGGCAATTAAGAAAGATGACAAAATTCTTGGTGTATTAGGTATAGATATTAACCTAAATGTTATGTCAGAGTATTTAAAAGGAAATACGAGTAAGGAAAATGGTGTGCTCGGAATCCTACAAGAAGATTCGATTATATCTATAAATGATACAGGAGGTATTGTACTTGATGAGGACTTAACAGAAAACGAATGGATTGATGAGTTCACTACAATAAAAAGCGGAGGTTCACAGATTATCGATATTGAAGGTGAATCGTATTTGGTTTTTTTTCTAAAGCAGCTTCGAATATAAACTGGACTTTGTATTATTCTATTCCGTTGCATGTAATTGAACAGGACGTTCGAAATATTACTATGCCATTTATGATGTTTTCAAGTTTAATAATCACTCTATTTTCAATGGTCATATTCATTGGATTAAGAAAGTATGTATTAAGACCAATTTCAATAATAAGTAGTGGACTAAACAACGCTTCCCATGCTGGAAGACTGAGCCAAAAGATTGTATGGGAGTCTAAAGACGAGTTTGGTATGATGACCAACCTTTTCAATAATATGATTGAAGATATTGATACATATCAGAATAAACTCGAAGATCTTGTTAAAGATCGAACACATGAACTAGAGAAGTTTTCAAAAGTGATAGATCATAGTTCATTTACTGTGGTTATAACAGATACTAAAGGGAATATTGAATATGTTAATCCAGCATTTACAAGAGTGACAGGGTACTCTTTCAACGAGGCCATAGGCCAGAATGTTAAGATACTGAATTCTGGTAAAACAGACAGCTCTGTTTTTGATGATTTATGGAGAACAATATCTCAAGGTCTTGATTGGAGTGGAGAATTTTGTAATGTTACAAAACACGGAAAGTTATTTTGGGAAAATGTTGGAATATCACCCATAATGAATGAAAGTGGTAAAATTACCAATTTCGTAGCTGTAAAAGAAGACATAACCGAATCAAAAGCACTTCGTGAAACACTTGAGAATAGTGAAAATCGTCTTAGACGGGTAATAGATTCCTCTCCAGCAATGATATTTATTAAAGATACAAAGGGCATATACAGGACAACCAACACCGCATATGAGAAGTTTGCTGACGTGTCTAAAGAGGAACTTGTGGGGAAATCATTGTTTGAGATTTATGAACCTGAACGTGCCAAGGACTTTTATGATAATGACATGGCCATTGTAAACACAGGCGAAACCATTATTCGCGATATAGAAATGATGAAAAACGGTAGGCAATATTATTTACTTGAAACTAAGTTCCCTATATTTGACACGAATGGATCTATAGTAGAAATTGGTGGTTGGGTACTTGATATAACGGAACGTGTAAAAGCAGAGAAAGAAGCAAAAATAATATTAGATTCAGTGGGCGATGGAATAATTGGAATTAACAAAGAGGCCAATGCCATATTCGTTAATCCTGCTGCTTTGAGGATATTAGGTTATGAGAAAGAGGCGGTTATTGGAGTCAACATTAATACTCTTATCGCCTTAAATGATAATGATGTAGATAGAGAAAATGGAAAAGCCAAAACAGACTTTAGTAATCCGCAAATTGTGAACCAGGACATTTACCTAATAAATGAAGAAAAAGTAATTAATGTGGAAGTCTCAAGCCTTCCAATGCAAGAAGGGGATGAACTAATAGGATCAGTAGTCATTATAAGAGACGTTTCTGAGCAAAAGAAAATGACACAGTTATTAGAAGATGTATTCAATTCCATTTCTGTTCCCTTGTTTGTAACCGATGTTGAATCTGGTGAAATATTAAAGTTTAATCGAGCATGTCAAGAATTCCACGGTGTTTCAACTGACCTTATGTTTAAAACACCTATTCAAGATGCATATGTAAATCTTGAAACGGATAGACCACAGTTAATAGAAGCGTTTGAGAATAATAGTCAAATTGAAGTCGATTTAAAGAGGTTCTCAACCAATGAAATACGTCACTGCCTAAGTCAGGGGAGTAAAATCAATTATGAAGGCAAACCAGCACTGCTTGGCAGTTTTATTGATATAACTGAAATGAAATTGGCTCAGGAAAGGGTAATACATTCTGAACAACAGTTAAAAGCTTTGTTTGAGGCACTGCCACTTGGTGTTGTTATGATCGGAAATGAAGGGCAAATTCTTGAAGCAAATGAGGTTTCAGAGGAAATACTAGGCATTTCAGCCGATGAACATAAAATGAGAGATCTTCAGTCAAAAGAGTGGAAAATTGTAGACGAAAATCAAGTTAGAATGGACCCAGAAGACTACCCTGCATCAAGAGCAGCTCGAGGTGAAGGATTAATCAAAAATGTTGAAATGGGCTCCTTCAGACCAGACGGCTCATTGGTATGGATTAGTACAAGTGCTGCTCCTATTTCTAAGGAGTATGGCGGTGGTGTTGCAGTAGCGTTTGAGGATATAACCAAGGAAAAGCTACAAAAAGAGGAAACACAGAGGGCTTTAAATAAAGTTGAGACCTTATACAATGCAACCGTTCTTTTCCAGAATAAAACAAACCTAACTGATATTTTAGAAATTGTGCTCGACAATTTGAAAAAAGTTGTCCCATTTGAAACAGCATCAATACAAGAGTTTATAGATGGTGAATTTGAAATAATTCACTGTAAAGGGTTTGAACATCCAGAAAACATTAACGGCATTAAGTTTCCAATCGATGAAGGCAGTATTGCTGATTCGGTTTATACAACAAAGCAACCTGTAATTATAGGTGACATTTCAAATCACTCAGAGTTTGCAGATGTAGAAAACAGTGGAATTAAGTCATGGCTTGGCATTCCTTTAATACATGAAGGCAATATTATGGGTAAACTAACACTGGATTCAAGAGAATATGATTTCTACAATGATGAAATGGCTGCAACTGGAATGGCATTTGCGTTTCAGGCGGCTATGGCAATTAGAAACTCAAGGTATATTAAAGAAATTACTGAAGCAAAGGAATTAGCAGAACAAGGTAAAAAAGAGCTAGAAAAACTAATATTCCAATCTGAAATATCACTCGAACTAACCAAATCGGGGTATTGGCACGTTCCCCTAATGGACGACCCTGGTTACTATATAAGTTCAGAGCGAGGGACAGCAATATTTGGAGATTTACCGCGTGAGAGCAAACGCTATGACCTAGACACTGAATGGATGGCGCATGTACGAGCAGGGAATGAGGAAGCAGCAGAAGCAACAGCGAAAAAATTATGAAGAATCAATAGCAGGTACAATACCTGCGTATGACGCGATTTATGCTGTTAAAAGACCAATCGATGGAGAAATTGTTTGGATACATGCCATGGGTCAAGTTGTACGTGACGATGATGGAAATGCCACTGATATGTGGGGTGTTTATCAAGATATTACTGAGCAGAAGAATGCAGAGGAAGAGCTGGTTAAGTCCAAAGAGATGGCAGAGTTGGCGACTAAGGCAAAAAGTGATTTTTTGGCCAATATGAGCCACGAAATACGGACACCAATGAATGCTGTAATTGGTCTTACCAACTTGCTTATGAAAACGGATTTAACTGCAAAACAAATGGATTACGCAAGTAAGGTGAGTTCGTCTGCTAGTAATCTGCTTGGAATTATCAACGACATATTGGATTTTTCAAAAATCGAAGCTGGAAAACTCAATCTTGAAAACATTGACTTTGAATTAGAAGAAGTACTCGACAATTTAGTAAATATTGTAGGCATTAAGGCTAAAAATAAGGGTCTGGATTTCAAAATTTCTAAAGGAAATGAAGTTCCGCAAATATTAATTGGAGATCCTTTAAGGCTAGGTCAAATACTGTTAAACCTTGCGAATAACGCTATGAAATTTACTGAGAGTGGTGAAATAGAAGTCAGTGTCAATATTATAGAAATAGACTTAGAAAAAAAAGTTGTCTTAAAGTTTTCAGTCATTGATTCTGGCGTAGGTATGACGTCAGAGCAACAAGCTAAGCTGTTTAAGGCGTTCAGTCAGGCAGATACGTCCACAACGAGAAAATTCGGTGGTACAGGACTTGGGCTGAGTATTTCAAAACAGCTGGTTGAAATGATGGGTGGCACTATTGGTGTAGACAGTGAAATCAGTATTGGCAGTACGTTTTACTTTACTGCAAAATTTGACTTTAGAGAGGTTAATGTTGCAAGACGCTTAGTTATTCCTAGTGAAGTTCAAGCACTTAAGGTGTTGGTTTGTGATGATGACGAGGTTACAAGAGCAGTATTGCAAGAGTATTTTGATGAGTTTAGTTATGAAATGACTGGGACTCAAAGTGGTGAGGAAGCAATTCGTGTATTCACTAAAATGCCTGAATACTTTGATGTTCTTATCCTTGATTGGAAGTTGCCAGGAAAAACGGGCATTGAAACCCTTCGAGAAATGAAGAACGCTTTTGTGATAAATTCAGTGCCTAAGTCAATTATGATAACTGCATATGGTCGTGAAGAAATCATTCATAATGCGAAAACGGAAGGCTTCGACGACATACTCATTAAACCAATAAAAAGGTCGGTGTTATATGACACAATTATGAATCTTTACGGACAAGAACTTGAAATCCACAACTTGGTAAAAACTGACAAAATCAATTTGCCTAACGGATTTGATGAGATCAGAGGTGCAAAAATTCTTTTAGTAGAAGACAATGAGATCAACCGTCAAGTTGCAACAGAGACACTGGAACATGAAGGCTTTTGGATTGAAGTGGCTATAAATGGTCAAGAAGCGGTTGACATTTTAAGTACAAAGCATCAGGACTTTGATTTGGTTCTTATGGATTTACAAATGCCTGTGCTAGATGGTTATGAAGCATCTAAGGCTATACGTAATGAGTTGGAAATCTTAGACCTTCCGATCATTGCCTTAAGTGCAGACGCAATGAGTGGCACAGATAAGAAGGTGCAGGAAGTCGGCATGAATGACTATGTTACAAAGCCAATTGATGCACTAGAGCTGTTCGCAGCATTATCAAAATGGATTAAGCCAGACAGACGTCTCATTAACCAGAGTACAAGAGATAAGGACGTGGCGGAACATACTGATATTGGTAGAGACGTAGCAATTAATTCACTTAAGAACAATGAGAACTTTGATGTAGATAGAGCATTGTCTATGCTTCAAGGTAATAGAAAACTATATTTTGATGTTCTGAAGAAGTTCGCAACAAATAATGCGGGCGATATTGATGTACTTCGTGATTATCTAGATCAAAACAAAACTGAAGAAGCGATAAGAATAGCACATACTCTTAAAGGTTTATCGGGGAATATTGGAGTTAAGTATCTTCAAGATAAGTTTGAATCTATAGAACATGGACTTACTAATAATCATGACAATATACAAGTAGATTTAGATGAGATAGAAGAACCTTTTAAAGATGTAATTGAAGCTGTTCTTGACGTGATGCCTGTCAGTAATGTTGCTAAAGGTATCCAGAAAGATGTTAATCAGGAAAGTGTTAATCAGAATGAAGTTATTCAAAATGAAGTTATAGATAAAGACAAACTCATTTTGCTTCTTGAAGAAGTGATTGAAGATCTTGCAGGTTATGATGCGGACTCGGTCGTTAAGTTTGAGTTTATCAATAAGTCACTTAAAGGTACAATTTATAAAACGGAAATTGCTCAGATCGAAACAGCTATGGAGAACTATGAGTTTGAAGAAGCTGAAAAGTTATGTAAGAAATTAATGCAAAAACTTGAAATTCAGTAGTACAAATATATACATTAATAATTGACCAGTAAGTTGTTCACTTCTTACTGGTTTTTTTTAATGCAATCTAATAAGGGGTTCCAATATGAATGTTTTTTAGGTTCGCTTTGTCATTACTATACTTTAACCAGTTAATTATAATAATCTTATATCTAAACTTGGTAAAAGGAGGGGCAATGTTAAACATAGCGGCACCCAATTGGGTATTATCATTATATGAATATAATTTATCTGAAGAGTGGTGATGTTTTATGGATCAAAGCTTTGTAATAAAACCGTTAAAAGAGTTCCTTAACGGCATTGATGGTTTATCAAACGAAGATAATATTCGGACTGAGTTTTACAATATGATATTTGTAACCAGCGGTGAAATAACATATGAAATTGATTTTCTTGAGTACAAAGTTCAAACTGGCGAGATGCTCTTGATATCTAATAATCGAATGCGCAAGTACTTAAAATCCCACAACGTGGACGGTTTTCTAATTCGGTTTACTGAAGGATATCTTTGTGATCACTTAAGTAGTAGCACGACAGCGGTGAAGGATCTGTTTACACAATCGTATCTAACACCACACTTGAATGTCCTAGATGCATATAACTTGGTGATTTCAAAGAGCAATGGCAAATGGCATTAGAACCGTTGATGAAATTGTTGAAACGACAGGTGCTGGAACGGGCTGTGGTAAGTGTCTGCCAGTTATTGAAAAAATACTTTAAGTGGCTTGTGGATGTAAGGAAGTATCTGTTGACGCAGTTGTGACAGCGGTCAAGAATGGTGCTGACACTGTAGGGAAAATTACTGAGTTAACTGGTCTTGGTAGTGATTGTGGTAGATGTAAAGTGTTAGCTGAAAGCATAATTGAATTGAAGAGATAGTGTTTAAAACAGAAAGGTAGCGTAACGCGGCCTTTCTTTTTCTTTGGG
>JDSF01000176.1_pt1 | contig 43654 bp, 59 predicted proteins | sample 199441 | NCBI WGS metagenome assembly JDSF01 (sample SAMN02592751, study PRJNA231836) | bioreactor metagenome | isolation source: continuous culture bioreactor denitrification-DNRA | place: Germany: Bremen
GCCGGCTAGAATAATTCCTTTCATACTAGTTCCTCATCTGATAGATACAAAGTTGTTTTGCATAGACTAAACCACCAGTCTCTTCGTTTATCTTTGCATCCTATACTTTATACCATACCAGATTACCAATAGAGAAAATACCTTGTTTACGACTGGATTAAACGTAATATTCTTAACGAAAAAGGACATAGTAAAGTTCTTTTGTTGTAAAGCAAAAAAGGTTACTCTGCTGTTGCTCTATTGATTTCTGTAAATGCTTCCGCTCTTTAACCGTTAATTCTGCTTTATAGGATTCATATACAAATGTATGCATTTTTTTTAAAATATGCTTAACACTCGTGATGAGGTGTTCGCGGTTACTGGTTCTATGAGAAACAGTTGTTGAAGGAGCTGAGGTATTTGCAGTATGTACGCGAAACTGTACAAGCGGTCTATGAAGTAGCATGAACCCATCATGAAACATGGCAATAGCTCCAATAGGAGTATCATATGTAAGGTCATGGATATGTACCAGATTTTCTAGTTCAGGCAACAGGGTCTGTTTAAATCCTAATGCTTTTCCAGAACTACAGAGCAAACGCAAGTATTGTGTATGTGATAGCTTCTCCAGTTTCCTAAAACTTGGAGCATTTTTTATAAAGCGAATAGAGTGTTCTATGAGGATTTCCGGCAGAATCTATCATGCTGTACTTTGAGACTACTGCTGAAGGATTGTATTTGAGGAACACCTGCTCCATCAATGCTAGCTTATCAAGCGCCCAAAGGTCATCTTGGTCGGAGAAGAAGATTAAATCTCCGGTACATTTCTTTGCACTCTGCAAAAAAAATTTTCTACATAGCCAAGATTCTTTGGTTGATAAATACAGACCACGTTTCGGACAAAACATTGTTTTCAATGAAAGCATGTATTTTATCGACTGTATCATCTTTGGAGCCATCATCGCAAATGACTACCTGATCGGGTTTCCTTGTCTGATTATAGATTGAAGCAAGCTGCTCCTCAATATACATTGAGCCATTGTATGTAGTCATTGCAATTGAAATGGACAAATTACTTCCCACGACGGTTCCTCAATATACTTTTAGTTTTTTTGCATACATACTATACACCCTCATGGATGCGTTTCTAGGCTGTTTTTTTTCCTCAACGGGAAAATTCGTTTATTCAAGCGTTTGGGAGGATACGCAAGCATAAGGAGGGGCATTAAAGGGAAAAACCCAACACTGAATGGAGCTGCTGTCTCGGGAAGAGAATATATACACCATATAACTAGCAAGCCAAACTGAAGGAGAGAACTCCTACATAACCGAAAGAGAGCCCCAACTATGATTACATTAAAACCAATTCCAATAATTCCATACATTGAAACCAATGCAAAAAATGAATTGTGTAGATTTGGATATTTTCCCGGAAAAAACCCAAGCAACAATGTTTTAGTGCTCAACTGAGAAAAGAAATACTTATATATTTCTATTCTTCCCGAACTTGACAGGCCATTAGTCGCAAACCTGGAATTATCATACAGTTGAGCAACAACCCACCCAAACATTACCAAAATCAAAAAAAAGAACAATAAAAACACCCATATTCGTATATTTTCCCAGTTATGTGATGTTTGGAGCTTGCAATACCACTGGGAGGCATTGTGGATCAATACAACCAATAATAAAACAACCGATACAAGAAATCCTGTTCTGCTTTGAGAGAGGAAGGAGATCCAAACCGTCGCTATAGCAGGTACCATTATTATATACTTTCGTCTCTCTATTGAATCATCAATAATTTGCAAGGAAACAGTAAAGATGAGCAAACGTGCAATACCATTCCTATTCATTGAGAAAAATTGACCTGTAGGATTTACGTTGAGCACATAGAAAACGTAAAAAAAAGGCAAGAATGAGAGAGCTGAAATCCCAAAGAAGAAATTACGAGGAAATTTCATATAGCGAAAAAAAAGCATACCCAAAGACAGCCCGACTAAAAGATATGGCATGTTCAAAAAAAGTAGAGACTTCGCCTACATAGGACCCAAAGCGGAAATACACCAACGCATAAAATAGCGTGACCCCAATAGCAAAATCCTGCCATGTAACCTGTTTACGAAGCGTAATAAAAAAACATGGGTAAGCAGAACAACTGTTAAACTAGCATAAAATGGCTTTCTGAATGGAAATCCCAATAGGCCATCATAGACATTGAAGAGAAGAGAGAGAGCCAGTAGGAATTGTAAAGACAGAGGAGCTTCAATACGTTCAGTTTTCATTTCACTGATGAAAGGAATTTTACTATCGTTCAAATGCAGACTCCTCACCTATAAAGATATTGCTCTCTCTATTCTTGTTCTCTTTCACGTTTGGGGAAGATTCTAAGTAGTATCAAACGAATATAATCAAATTCCCTTGAACGATAGTATATCAAAAAAAATATAGAATATTGGGAGCACTCCCACAGATAATCATCGACACAAGAAAATCAAGTATAGGGCTAGTAATAGAAACTAAGGAAACAAGAAGATAGGTACAATATCCAACACCAATAGTGATTACTGTATACTTAAAGTACTTTAAAAAATAACTCCCTAAAGGTAACTCAAAGCCATAACGGAATAATACAAATGGCTCAAACCAAAACAAAACAGTTATTGTGCTAATAGTTGTTCCAACCAATACCCCTATCAGACCTATCTTTTGTACAAGCAATAATGAAAATCCAAGGTTTACAATAGATTCGACAATAGGCTTGTACCGATCGAACCAAAATAATCCCATGGAAGCATAGAACGTTCTCACAGGTCTTAACATACCTGTTAAGTAGAAATTTATCACAATCACGAAAACAACAGGCATATCTAACAGGTACTGAGGTCCCAGCCATAGGCCGATAAATGGATTAAACAACAACAGTAAACATATTGAACAAAATCCAAAAAAAACCCAGAAAGAGAAAAAAAATTCATTTGATCAAAGTATGGTTTACTCCCAGCTTTTTCTCTCTCAACCACTAAATTCCCAACACTTGCTATCAGTGAATTAAAAATTACACCCAAAAAACTTGTTCAAAGCGTTGAGAACCATAAAGTAGTTTGAGTATATACCTGCACTTACTAAACTCACAAACTTAACCATCAGTATATTGTCTGTACCATTTACAATAACTGTACCCAATTTGTGAAAAAAACAAGTGCAAACACATTTTTCTTAATCTTCGATAACTCTACTTCATTTAATGATCTTTTTTCCTTTTCTTTTAGGTAAGGATAGAGCTGGTTCACTTTATGACTAGCAGCAAGGTTTTCTGAGAGTGTTGATGCAATCATGACACACAGAAAAAAAAGGATATAGTTGCCACTTATCACCAATACAATAATCTGTCCAAGCGCTTTGAGTATTTGAAAGCCATATTGGAAGCTGGTATCAATATATTTTTTTTCTGGTCAGCAACCAGTATTGTTCGTTTATAACTAAGAAAATAACTTAGCCCTGAATTCATTACAAATAGTGAGTAAATAAGATTGATATTTGGTATTTCTGGAACTTCTCCTAAGAAAAAAGGAAGTAAGGGAGTTAACCCCAAACCAATAACAAGAACCAATACCCCTATCAAGGTATACGTTTTTTCTATAGAGTTGCATCAATGCTTGGATTTTATCCTGTTCTCCAAGTGCCAAAGGACGATACAAACTATACCCAATAGCAGCCCCAACACCAAGCTCCATCAACGAAAGCATCGTAAGAATGTTGGAGAAAAGACCATTCAATCCCAAATATTCGACTGAAAGGTATACAATGAAAACCTTACGAGTAACAAAATTAATAAGATAGCTAAAGAACTGCCCGATTGTACCAACTTTAATATTTCGTAAGGAATTGGCTGTTCTAGACACAATCAGACCTCTTTCTATCTATTCCCAAAACATTTTCTATAACTTTCGCGTATTGTGTAAAGCATACGACAACAAATTATGAAGATATAAATGATACGGTATTGGCGATTTCTTAACAACCACATGCCTACTGTAACAAGTTTCTTATTCCAAACAATCTGTATGTCATCTAAATATCCTCCCATCTCTCCTGTAGTAAGATACTTAACCAACCAGATACGCTCTTGCTTCGTATATCTTGCTTGAAATAGTGAATCAGTCATAAGTGATTTCAAAACATTCCTGTATACATTGGCAAATAGTTGTATTCCTTCCATCCTCGACAAACCCCATTTCTTCACATAATCAATTAACACATTCTGAACAAGAAGATGCGAATCAATGTATGCTTTATCAATTTTGCGCTTGGTAAGGCCTGTTTCATATTGATAATATGAATAGAGAATATCAGGTATAAATACTGCACTTTTCGCAGTGTCTATAAGTGCAAGGTTTTGCAGTAAATCTTCACCTTTAAAGACGTTTTGGTAGAGTGAATAGTCTCGATTCCAATCTATTAGTGATTGTCTGAATGTCTCTGCCCAAAGACAAGAAATGGCACCCTTCAAAATTTTCTCATGTACAACCGACATATGCGCTTCATCGATTGAAGTCACTTCTGGGAATAGCACAATCGATTCTTCGATTCTTTTTTGAATCTGTAACCTTACGGAACCCAAAGAAAATAATGTCAGGATCATACTCTCGCTGATATCGATCCAAGATTTCAAGAGTATTCTCAGCCCAGGAATCATCCGAGTCCAGAAAGCACAAATACTCACCATGTGATTGCTGCATACCAACTCTACGTGCATACAGAACCCCTGAATTTTCTTGATGGATTACATGTATCTTCTCTGGATTTCTTTGTTGATATGCATCACAAACCTGCCCAGATGAATCACTTGACCCGTCATCAACAAGAATCAACTCCCAATCAGAAAAACTCTGCTGCATTACTGATTGCACACTTCGATCAAGATATTTCTCACAGTTATATACTGGAATGATTACACTAAACTTCATGATTCTCCTACTATTACTAAATACCCTGTTACTACCAAAGAAACCGATCACCAACTATATCAGATATCAAGAAAAAGTACTGATTTGCTTTCATTCTACAAGATGATGTATTGTCATCTCAAACGCAGCAAGTTTTTTTTCCTCAAGCACACGCTCTCCAGTTTTGATGCGTACCTTCTGCACTTTTTTCACTCCCATTCACTAAGACGAGTGTCTTTGCCCCAGGGAAGTATGCACAGTCTACATAAGGATTATATGTAGTGTAGAGAGGTATTGATACAAGACCCTGTTCAAGAATTGAACGTAGTGCATGGGTATTCTCTGGTGAATATCGATACCCTGACAGATAGATACCCCTTCCTTTCCCAAAAGTGCGCTCAGTGAGTACAGGCATCCCATCCTTCTCTTGTAACACCTTTGTAGAACCATCTATCAGGTAGATACCTTCTTTCGGTCGTACAGAAACCTTGGGAAAGAGAGTATCCTGTACTTCATACTTCCACTGTCCATGGCAGAGTCTCCTGCCATCATCATAGTCAACGCCAAGGATGTGCTCCATTTTAAAGGATCGATTGAATGAAGAGGGAGCGTTCACTCCAATAAACGTTCCACCTTCCCAGACCCACTGGGTGAGTAGCGTGACTACTTCATCATTATCCCAATGTTCTCCCCCGCTCCAACTGCTACCTTCAAAGCCTGCATTGATTATGATATCAAGGGAAGCAAGCGTTTCCTTGGCCACTTCATTGAAACTGAAGAACTCAATGGTATAAGGAAGACCAGAGAGACTCTCCAGTATGTTGATCAGATCCAGATCAGGATATTCGTGGTAGTGCCCACCGCACGTCCAGGTTCTGAGCTTTCCCCAACTGGTCAGAATTCCAATCTTCAAGGGTTCTGTATATACATCTGAACACGTATGAAGTTCTTTTATTGCTCTGAACTGGTCAGCAATATCTGCTATGGTTTCTACAAAATCTGGGAATCCTTCGGTAAGATGGAGATAACCTCCAAGTCCAATGCGATCAATAGGAGCCCTCAGCATCGCTCTTCTCACCTGTACCCAGTACTTTTGGGCATCGAGCGCAGGATTGCCTCCCTCCTTGAAGGTGGGAGCTCCGCCAAGCCCCACAGGGAAAAGGTATGGATGCAGTCTCAGCTCATGAGTTAGTCCTCCAGGAACTGCATTACAGAGGCGAACCTCAAAACCTGAAAATACGCATTTGATAATTCCATCAAAGCCAATTGTTTGAAAGGCATCAGATTGTGGTTCCATCCCAACCCAGCTGTCATCATAGAATACATAGGCTTTCTTGCCATAGCTGTGCACGATATCCACCAGCTCCTTGGCAAAGGAGCAGACAAAGGCATTGGTGAACCAGAGGTAGTCCATCATCCGTGTATTCCATGCAACATGGGAAGGGTTTCTGTTCCCATTGCTAATGAAGTCCTCACTGGCAAGACGGTACCCGTACTGTGCTTCAAATTGATCCAAGGCAAGTGGACTTACTGTGAAGTCATAGGAGGCCCAGTCAGTGAAGAGATTCCTGTTTCGCTCATCACTACCCCAGATCCATACAAAGTTGTAGAAGAGAGAGGTAAACCGAACAACATCTGTTTCGGGGTGCTCCTCACACCAGCGGACCAAATAGGAGCGGAGGTAGCTTTGAACCTCAGGATACCGAGGATCCAACTGCCTCAGCGGTTCACTTTCCCAGTCGTTGGTCACATGGTTGTACATGTTTATCTCTTCCCAAATTCGGAAGGCAAGGAAATTCACACTATACTGATGGAAGGGCATACAACCCTCGATGGTAACTGTCTTGGTTATTGCATCATACTGCCATGAAGGAGTAAAGACCTCAGCTCCAGTTGTCCGGTCAAAGACCTGCCAGTAAGGTAAATATTCTTCATTTATCTCAAACTGCTTGGCAAAATACTGTGAGAGCAAGGGAATTGTTACAATTTGTGAGGTACTGACAACCCGTTCACTTTCCAGAAATGTCTGTTGTTGAAACTGAGGATTGGCTGAAGCAAACTCATTATGTTCACGAATGATGCAAATGGTGGAATATACATCCATGCCCGCTTCCGACAACCGTGGAGATAGCTTCGTCCCATCGCAATCGCGAATGACATCAGCTCCCCACTTCTCTGCCAAGGAGAGCGAGAGATTCTCATATCCGGCTTCGCCAGGTATGGTAAATGAACCACGGGATTTCTGTATTCCGTCCATTTTCACTACCTCTTCCTATGACGGTATCATGAGATAGGAAGGGAGTCCAGAAATGCTTACTTCCAGATAGATTGCAGCGCTGTAATTAATCTATCGTTGTCTTCTCTATTTCGTACCGCTATACGTATGCATTGTCTTGGAGCAATACCTTTCTTTCTGGAAAGATCCTTGATCAATATGTCATATCTATCTAAAAGATCTACTGCCAGATCATACGATTGCAACGGACCTCTTACTTCGCACATGATGTAATTTGCTTCAGAGTGGAAAACTTCAAGGTACGGAATCTGTTGCAATGCTTGTTCGAAACGATTTCGTTCGGCTTTAATAGCATCGAGTGCAATCTCATACTCTCTACGGTATTTGTTCCAAATCTGTAGAAAGAATTCGCCAAATGAGTTGATGTTCCAAATGGAAAGCTCATTGGCAATACTGGTTAGCACATCCGTATTTGCAGAAGCTAAAACACCTAACCTAACACCAGGAACCCCAAATGATTTGGAAATACTCTTGATCACGATAAGATTTTGATGAGTTTCTAAAATTTCTTGGTCTAATAAAGAAGTCGGCTCAGTAACATCAGCAAAATCACTGAACGATTCATCAACAACTACAAGGATGTTCCGCTTTTCGGCCCACTCAACAACAGAAAACACATCCTCAACGGGAATATAGTTTCCCGAAGGATTATCGGGGTTGATCAACAGAAGCATTTCCAGCTCAGCATACTTATAAAAAAAATCAATTAGCTCTTGGGCAGTATACGTAAAATCTTGTGAAGTAACAGGAAATATGGAAAGTTGATCCTCATTTGCTCGATTACGATACTCATCAAAGGAAGGACTCATCATTCCGATTTTACCCTTTGTGCTTTCAATCAACGCCTTTATCAGTTCAGCTGCTCCATTTCCCACTATGACATTCATTGGGTTAAGACCATAGTAATTGGCAGCCAATAGGTTATTCACTTTCTGCCCACTTGGATATTCTCGCAGAAGATAATCATAGCTTGCTTTCATCTCATCAACCAATTTTGTTGAAGGAAAATATGGGTTAACTAAATAGCAAAAATCCAACAAGTTGGAGAATCGCCAGAACCCACCATAACGGGAATTTAATTTTTTTTCAAACCGTTTGCTGGGATTGGGTTCAAACAAGCACTGTGCAATATCCAAATCCTGGATATCGTCAATCTCATACCAACGTTCTGTATCAAGCACCAATGCCTTGATCTTTGGTTCATCCAGAAGTGCAATCACTTTAAGAACCTGTTCATAATACTCATTGTTGCCTAAAGCTTTGCAATAAGCTTCCAAAAAAAAGGGGATATAATGGGAGTTGGAGAACTCTTTGCTGAACCGATAAATATTCACTGTCTTGTAATAGGTGCATATATCAGAAAAGTTAAACTGTTTCTTATCCAAGAAACCAGTAATTTGTTGTTCTTCATCCAATGTTACAACAGTTCCATCCATCCAACTTTCATACTTTGCAACAAGTACAAGATTCGGTTCAGGATGCTGGAGCATGTTTTCAAGTACACCGTTTTCGATAATAAGATCGGATTCAAGCAACAAGGTATCATCTTCTGCAAGATATTCCTTTGCCAAATACAGAGAGTAGATATTGTTAGTCTTGTCAAAAAAACGCTGTTGGCAACAAATACGACCGGAGTCTTTATGTGAAGAGTGTGCACATACTGAGTGAGCAGCTCACCCTTATATCCTACGACAAGAATAATTCGATCAAGATGTAAAGCATCTAATTGGCACAGAACACGTTCGATGAGTGTTTCATCGTTTATAGAAACCATACATTTAGTATTGTTCTTTGTGAGTTCTTTGAGTCGCTTTCCCATTCCTGCTGCCAATATGATTGCCTGCATTACGTCTTCACCTCACTTACTGTACTCTGTGTCTCAATCAAACTTGCAAGATACGTGGCTATCCGTTCCCCACTCTCTCCTTGGTACTGCCATGCAGTCTTCTTTGCAATCTTTCGGTTTTCTTGAAGTTCGCTGTTAGTAGCAGTCTCAAGCAATACTTCCTTGATTCTGAAAAAAAATCTTCCTTCTTGAGTTCTTTTCCAATTTCAGGAAGAACCCTAAACTTCCAAGGGGCTTCTTCTATATCGTACGAATCATAGGCATGGAATCATATTCGCCGGTTACATAAAGGAATGGTCGATCAAACAAGAACGTATAGTCAAATATTACCCCTGAGAAATCACTAATCATGATATCAGAGCTTGAGAGCGAATGTAAATTCTCTGTGCTGTAATCCCATGAAAGGTTTTTTTTGTTCTCAGCATAACGATTCGTAAGCTCGTCAAGCACATGCTTCTCTGACTGCCTTGACTGGGGATGAGGTCTGACAATGATTTGAAAGCCTGTTTCCACCAATCGATCGAGCAATGTAGTTCCGTACCGACTAAGAATACCACTCTTTCCCCATGAAGGAGCTACAAGAACGGTAATTTCATCTTGGTTTTTTGTTGATAGAGCTGAAACCTTCTCTTGCAAGACATCCAAATAGGGACATCCCACTACAACAAGATCCTTCTCCTTGATTCCCCTCTTCTGTTCAAGTAGACGAATATGGTCTTTCTGGTATTCTCCTGAAAGCAGGACTGAATCAAAGTAGTCCAATCCAAATAGACGGTAACTGGTTGCATCATCAACAGCATGGAGCACATGTGAGTAATGCTTGACTCCCCTAGATCGTTTGAGCTGATACACGTCAAGTCCAGGAGTAGTCATCAAACACACATCTGCTTCCAAAAAATTCAAACGAGTGAAGGCTTTATTACCTTCACCAATGAATTCAGTGGTTATGTGATTATATGCATTACCAAAGACAGGATCGTCTTCTGAAGATGTGTAGAACACTGTAGGAATACCTTTACTCTCCAATGCAACAAGAATAGGTTTAAAAACTGTATAATACCGCTTGCCTTCTGATAGATGATCAATGGATAATGCTTCTTTGAAGAGGTTGCTTTTCCACCAGTCAAAACAAACTTCAGCTTAATCAGCAAAGCCTTACCCAAGAAATAGAGCATAGTCACCAGACCAATCACAATGGAGAAAAGCATGCTTCCTGTACCTGGATCAATATAGCAAAGTATCATTACAATCACTCCTGTCCTAATGGAGTCCAGTTCGATTCTTCAAAGATAGAATCATGGATGGAAAAACTCTTTGTTAAATCAAAATTAAATTGAGTTCCCACAGCCTTTTCCGGATCATAGGGGGGGTTTCATAGACATGGACGATATCCTTCTGTATATGTTTAGTCATATTCTCATTTGAGAAAGGATTAACAGGATTTTCAATAATATCTTTGATAGCGAACAAAGGTACATCTGCTGTCGTCATAAATTCATTTGATGTAATAACCTGACCGTTAGCCTCTAAATCCTTCATTAATAGAAGCGGATTATAAGCACCTAACTGTTCGGATAATTGAGAAAATGATTCAAATGCAGGAAGTCGTTGAGCATATCCATGGTCCGAGACAATAATTATCCTTGTATTGTCATAAACACCTTCATTCTTAAGATACTGCAGCAAATCCCCAATCTTGAGAAGTGCTGCTACATTTACATGATAATGCATCTGCTCTAATTCAGCATATCCATGCATATTTTCTAATGGATTGCTTATGTTAGTAACTGTTCCTACAGGAGTATATTTTGGAGATTGCAAATATATTGGTGTGTGAGTAGTATCATTAGACATGAAAACATACGACCCAGCTGATTCAGCAATAGCAGTAATATTTGGTAGGTAATGCAAAACTGAATAACTATCAAGAAATTGATTGTTTTGAATTGGTTTTTCTAACATCAATGCATAACGGCCATTGTCATACAGAATATTTCTCAGAATTGGCAGTGTAGCTTTAACTAAAGAATACATTGGCAGCCTTTTGCGGATACTAGCCGTTACTTCTTGAGAAAATGAGTGCAAATCTTGCTGAAAATCGACTTCATATTGCTTCGAGTATCTACCAGCTGTTGTCATCACTCTTACATCAGGAACCTTTTCAAATGCCGAGAAATCATCTGACCATTTATAGTTTGGTATTGGTGGATCTAGTACAGTTGCAGAATACCCCGCTTGAGTAAATATAGTAGGCAAAATCAAACTTGCTTCATTATGTTTGTCAACTAATTTCTCATCACTTCTTGCATTCATTGCATCAGGAGTATATTCATAACCTCCCAGAATTGGTGGAGCACCTGTAATTGTATGAGCTCCAAATGACACTGTATTTGGATAGAACACAAATCCACTATACGTGTTTTTTCAATTCTGGGAATTGTTCCAATATGAGTGGAAAATAGGAACTGATAGCCCTATCCAAGAAGAGCACAACAACATTAGGTTCGTGCTTACTCAAGGAGATAATGGGTTCAATATCAGTGCTTGTCTCTATTTGCACATTATTGGCTAGGTTTCTACTATGAGTGTTGTACGCCTTCGATATTTGAACCATCCCATAGATTCCGTTTATTCCTGAAGCAATTACTAATATTCCCAACACTGGAGCAAGAAACTTGGAGAACCCTAAACGAAGAACAAATACTGCTATGCAAGCCACAATAAAAATAAAGAGGAAAGGGACAAATACCATGACCCTATTTGGGTCGAGCAATGAAGCATTGTCAAATACTAACTGATTACTAATGGTCCCATACTCACCATCAAACAGATAAAGATTCCCAAGCACGCTCAACGCCCCAACCAACATACCGATTGCTAGAAGAGACTTGATAGTCTTATTTGAGAACCAATAGATGAGAAGAGGCCATAGCACAAACAACCCAAACATGAGTGTTGCTGTATAGTATATGTAGCTTAAAGGATTTTCGACATCCCCAAGATATGAGAACTCAATTGGAGAAGCTCCAATTAGATGGGAGGGGACAACAATACCATGCAACAACCAAAGAAGCAGTATAGACCACACATACAATAGAAATTTATTCCGTTTTTCATTGGCAAAAGTGCTAAGGAAAGAATTAGCCATCCCATTGAATACTTTGCTAATAAGAGGGATCAAACCAATAACTAGTATACCCGACACCAAAATCATTTTTTTTAACCAGAGGCATATCTGGCTTCATAGCAAGCAAGATAGCTACTAAGACAACACTCCCAGAAGCAACCAATATATAGAGAAGTTTCAATGGGTTCTTTAGCTTATAGAATAGATTCTTAACAAGCGAGAATATGTTATTAAGTATCCAGTAGTACACCAGACCAGCTGGACTATTATAAAGAAGGACAAGAAATAAACCAGCCATACCGTATAGTTGGAGTTTATCCCGTAAGGGGAATCCTTTTGTATAAATGATTCCAGAACCAATGTTTATTATAGTCATTATAATAGGCAATAAATGGATTTGAAGAGACCCGATTTCTAATAGCCCATCACTCTGTCCTAAGTCATTAATAAAAAAAGAAAACTCTCCCCTTGGAGTTGAGGCAAGTGTGAAAGAAAATGATACGCTGCAATAAAGAAAGGAATTTGAATCAATAAACCTAGTGAGCTTCGAAGAGCATAGGCAGGATGATAGTGATTTTGTCGATAAAAAAAGTTGACAAAATCATATACTGTTCATCACCTTTGAAGGCTTTCTTGATGCGCTTGATTCCTGGTTCAAGTGCTTTTCTTTGGTCCCGTTCTTTCTTCTGAATTTTATCAGCAATGTAATACAAGGGAAGTGTAAAGAAACTAATCAGTAAACTGATGGCCGCAATTGCCAATCCAATATTATCAAATGCTTTATTGGAGAATACAAATAAAATTTCAACTAACAATTCGATTGGAGCAACAACAATAGTATATAAAAGAGAACCCATTTTAACTCCATCACAGATTCAAGACTCAAGTATCGCTAAAAGCAAAACATTAATGAGCATACCATGATTTTATCAGATTGGGTACTACAGTAACGACTGATTCTTTTGTGGGTCAGACATTATTCTACGCCAACCCCTTCTCCACCACGAACAAGACATCCTTGTCCACCTGTTCCCTGACAGCCTGAAGGCTCTCGAACTTGGTGATGGGACGGATGAAGTTCTTAATTTCCATGGTTATAACCTGACCATAGAGGTCACGATTGAAATGGAGAAGGAAAGTCTCAATGGTAACGGTGGGATAATCATCTACGGTTGGCCGGGGACCGATGCTGGTAACACCAAGATATCGTACCCCATCTACGATGGTAATCGTTCCATACACCCCATGACGTGGGATAAGCTTGTTGGATGCAATTTTCATGTTAACGGTGGGCATTCCCACTGTTCTCCCCAGCTGCCTTCCGTAGACCACTTCCCCTGTCATGGTGTAGGGATGCCCTAGCATCTCTTCAGCCTCTTCAATCTCTCCCCTGAGCAAACTATCGGCTATCCGGTCAGCAGTAATCGGTTCATCCTTGTAGAGCACAGGTTTAATGAGATCAAGCTTCTCATTGTGCTCCTTGAGCGAGGCAAGCCCAGGGTGATGGCTTCCCACAATCACTGAGTCGAAACCCTTGGTTTCCAGACGCTTATCCACATGAATAATGCTACACGCCTGACCTACATACTCCCTGATCAAGGCATCACGCTCTTCGTCAGTGGTAAGCACTGCTTGGCCGGTAACCGGCTGGATATATATTTTTTCTGGCTTGTGGGCAAGGATGGCTTGGTGCCCACAATGCACCCCATCAAAATGCCCGAATGCTACACTCATACCTGCCTCCTCGGCCTTCGGTAGAACAGAAGCCCAATTACATAGTAGATGACCGTTGCTAACCAGAGCTGCCATCCACCTTGTATGACACTCGGTACATAACTGGCTACCAACACAGCCAGAGTCAGAATGGGGAGGACATTCCCTCCCGGTGCATGGAAGAAACCTGCTTCCTTGGTTGGGTGTTGTTTTCTCGACGCAATGACCGTCACACAGACGATTGCTACCACAATTACATTGCAAAGAGCCCCTAGATTGATCAGAAGATTGGTAAGTTGTGGAAATGCGGCAAAGAAACCGGTGACGAGCACTACTACTGCTGTTGCTGTCAGTGGGGCGCCATTCTCCTTACCCGTTCTTGCAAGGAAATGAGGAAGAGCACCCTTCTCTGCTGTAGCTTGCAGGGTATGGCTTGCAAGGGCCATGGTTACGATCATGGTAGTGAGAAGCGCCAGTACTGCTGAGATGGAGATCAGAGGAGTAAGGAAGGCTAACCCAGGAAGACTGAATGCTGCAGCGTAGAGAGGAATGTATCGCATCCCCTCATTCTCTTGTAGGTAGGATGAAGGTACCAACCCCAAGGTTGCCACCAATACTACCAAGTAGAGCACCAAGACAACGGCCATGGCAATAGCCATCGCCTTGGGAACTGTGCGGTTTGGTTTCTCTACTTCCCCAACCAGGAATGACAGGGCAACAATAGCCCCATAGGCTACCATGGCTAGCGGAAGTGCATCCAAGAACCCTGTAACTCCCCCCCCAGTTCCTTGGCTAAAGAATGGAGTAAGTTTAGATGCGTCCCAGCTTCCACTGGAAAATACAGAGATAGAGAAGATCAGCAAGGTGAGCCCAAGAAACAGGGTAAGCACAGTTGTAGCTTTTCCGGTAATACGGAAACGTACTGCGTTCAGCACTCCGCTAAAAAAAAGGACAGCAGTAATGCCGAGGGGAACCTGCCAGGATCCCATTATGGGAAATGCAACAGAGAGGTAAATACCAATATAAATAGCTGAGAAGGCAGCTCCTGCAATGCACCCGAAGAGATATGCCCACGCTGAAATCCACCCCCAGAGGTTTCCTTGTTCCCTCGTCTTCCCTAAGAGTAAGGCTGGAAATGCGAAGACTCCACCACTTTGGGGATAGCGAGAGGCAAGCTCTGCTGTCTGCAAGCCATAGGCAAGCAGGATGAGCGCGCCAAGGACCCAGGAGATAATCGCCGACGGTCCTGCACTAAGGATGGTCATTCCAGAAAGAGAAAAGATGGCGCTGCCGATCATTCCCCCGATCAAGAGGTGTATACTGTCAAAGGTCCCAAGTTTCTTCTGCTTTGTTGCCACAATAATGCCTCCAACGAAGTCAATCATACCGTGGTAGCAAACTCGTGTGCAAGGAAGTAGGCCCCCTAGGGAGAGAAATCCTAGATAAATACTTGGCCGATAGAAAGACCAGATATAATTCCTCTATTATACCGTCCGGGTATATTCCTAATCACTAAAGCATATTTTATACCCGTTCGGGGTGATTTTAAAAAATTCTTCTTGAAATATACCCGTTCGGGTATATAGTATTATTATGAATGTAATTGGAATGTTTATTCGAGACCAAAGAAAACGTACAGGGCTCACCCAGGAGGAGTTTGCACTTCGCTCTGGGTTGGGACTTCGTTTCATCCGTGAACTAGAACAAGGGAAACAAACAGTTCGTTTGGATAAAGTGAATCAGGCACTCAAGATGTTTGGTCATGTTGCGGGACCAGTTCCCATGGATGGAGAGTACAAACCATGAAAAGTACACGCCAAGGACGAGTATTTGTTAGAAACATCCTAGCAGGAATTATTGCGCAAACTGATGAAGGCTATCAGTTCACCTATGATCCTATGTATCTACAAACCCCTGGAAGTGTACCCATCAGCCTTACCATGCCTCTTCAGGAAGCTCCCTATCAAAGCACAACGTTCTTCCCCTTCTTTGATGGCCTCATCCCAGAAGGCTGGCTCTTGGAGCAAGCATGCCGTAATTGGAAACTGGACAGAAGAGACAGGATGGGATTGTTGCTCCATGTATGTCGTGATTGTGTGGGATTTGTATCAGTTGAGGAGGTATTGTGAAACATTGTCTCTATTGTGGGCGAATTTTAGATGAGCTCATATGTATGAGTGGCACCAGAGATGTATCCGTTCTTTCTTCGGGACGAAGGAGATGCCGATACTAGATTTAAATCTGGCTAATCTAGGCCTACATGCAACACAGAGTGGTTATACAATTCCAGGAGTACAGAAAAAAGTTTTCCCTCTCCCTCGATCATACGAAACAGACAGACCGTCTCACATTGGTTGGAAAACCCCCTGGTTACATAGTAAAACTGCAAACTGAGGCATATGAAGCACTGCCAGAATTGGAACATGTGGTCATGCATATGGCAAAGATTGCCAAGATTGCTACCGTTCCGAATGCACTTATCCAATTACATGATGGTTCATTAGCCTATATTGCAAAACGAATTGACCGAATTTTCAAAAAAGATCGTGTAATACAACTTCCAATGGAAGACTTTTGTCAGCTCACTGGTCGATTAACCGAAGATAAGTATCAGGGTTCTTATGAGCAGTGCGGAACTATCATTCGCACATACTCCAGGCAACATATGCTTGACCTCACGAACTTCTGGTATGTTTTAGTATTCTGCTTCATCACGGGCAACTCTGACATGCATCTCAAGAATTTCTCACTCTATGCCCCCCCCGTTAATGAACACTTTCAGCTCACCCCTGCGTATGATTTACTACCGGTACAACTCATCCTGCCTGAGGACACTCAGGAGATGGCATTAACACTCAGGGGAAAGAAATCACGACTAAAGCGAGCAGATTTCTTACGTCTTGCAAAGCATCTGGAAATACCTGAACAGGTTGCCGTTCGACTTATCAAGCGGGTTTCTGGTTTATTTCCTCAGTGGGAGATACTCATTAAAGAAAGCTGTATGCCTAACCATTTGAAACCAGCATTAACGGAACTAGTCAAGAAAAGAATCAATAGGATTACTACAGAATAGCAATGCTTCTCTCATACTCTCACCCTTCTGATTCCCTCTGATTCAAATATCTTCCTACCAGTGTCGTAAACATCTATTCACATGCTCCAAGTCGAACAATTGATGATGACTTCCTCTATACCATTCCATCATGCCTTTATATTCAGGATCTTCTGGGTTGCTAAGAATTCTCAACAACTCAGCATATCCATACCGCCCCCCAACGTCCTCTGGTGGAGCTTCTCCCTCCCAATCCAGACATACGGGATGATTCTTGTCGTAGTCATCAACAATTTCATGGAGACGGATATGGCTATCCAAAAAAATCGCCAAAGTCATAGTTGTAGATAATTTCCCTGTACTGCGGAAATATCTCATGAAGGAATACCAAGCTGTCATCCTTTGTCGTTTCCCCCGCCTCTTCAAACTCCCTGGAGAAACCGGTCAATGTATATTTCAATCTTCCATTGGGATGCCGCTCTATCCAGAAATCATGCAAGTGGCGATTCCTCCATCCAAACAAGGTCTGCAATACATCATGAAACTCACGGAATGTACAATTAACAGGAACGACAACGCGACGGCGACAGGTACCATCCAGCTCCAGATCAACGTCAAAGACAGCAGCCTTGCATCGAAAGATAGGTTGCCCATATTTCTGCTCAATATCACTGGAAAACTTTTTGTAAATATGAACATAGTCGCTTCCTTCTGGGGTCTTTACAGTAAGAAAATATGTATTCAGAAACCGAATTACCTGCCTCTGCAACAATACCTCTGAAGAGTACCTGTCAAAAAAATAAATGAACACGTTCACAGACATTATTCAGCCCTGCAACCACCGAACGATTTGCAGTCTTGCTGAACATTACTTGTTCTCCACAATCCTGTAGGTACTGATCGATGATAGTCGGAGTGAAACACATGGTCTCAAGGCAGGCCTTCACTCCCTCAAGGATCAAAGTCTCAATATTTTTTTTCACATCGCCTCGTTTGATGCCATAGAGAATGAATGCATAGCGGGAGGCGTCGTTGCTTACCACAATCGTTCTTCTATGGTTTACCATAATCATATTGGCACTCCACGAAAAGAGTGGATCAATTGCTGTATCTGCCGGGACTGCCTGTATCCTCAGGTATTCTGCGAGTTTCTTTGTACATCCTATTTGCATTGGTTACCCCATCGATGGATATATTTCTCTTTGTATTTGAACTTACTGATCCTCACGCCCAAAGAACTGGGCATCAGGTGGTGGGAGCCTCGATTCAGTTAGGTAGATGAAATTGCTTCCACGATAATCCTGCAACAGCTCAAGAAAATCTTCACTATCATATCGCTCACCATCAATGATGAAGACTATCTGATCTAGAGCATCTTCATCATACTCGATGCCAAACACTCCTATGGGAGCGAGCAAGAACTCGTCTATCAAGGTTGGGGTAATCAGAAACCTGCTCACTCGCTCCTTGAGTTCCTCCATGGCTGTTTTTCCATCCATCTCCAAGGGAGCCATGAAAGAGATGGTCTTTAGTGCATTTCCCTTCCCCTTGTAGGCATAGTAGGTCACCCCGTCCTCATAGACCTCTGCCTTCACCTTGAACCGCTGACCATCCACTGCAATGGTCTTCGGGTGGGAGTACTTGGCTACATCCAACCCCAGCCGCTCACAAAGATAGGCATTATAACAATCCCAACAGAGATGCAACACCTTTTTTTATCAGCTTTTTTTCAATATGATGGTCCGCTTCCTGAGTACATCGGTCACACGTATGCAATAACATCATAACGGGTTCCCCCCCTTAGGCAAAGCATAGGGGAAACCATGTAATGAGACAAGAAAAAAGCTACGAATTAATATGTCTTTCTATTCTTGTATCTTATCCAACCAATAGAGATATTGATGCACAGCAAGAGTAATCCCAGTAGAACGAACATACGATACTCACAGGATCTCATACCAAGGATTGATGATTTACCATTATATATTCTCTACTGATTAACTCTCTATTGTAATTTACCATTTATTGCATTATATTTCTAATATACGTATTTTTTTTCTACGTATAATGAGGTTAAAAATGATACAAGAATTTTCTGTAGAGAATTTCCGATCGATCAAAGAAAAACAAACCATCAGTTTCTTGGCAAACAAGAAAATGCATAGTGGAGCAGAATCATATATATGTACCCAAGTCACAGATACTGTACAACTTCTAAAATTCTGTGTCTTATATGGGTATAATGCTTCTGGTAAATCAAACCTTTTACTTGCTCTTGATTTTCTAAGAGACATTGTAATTTCCGGTCCTGAAACAAAGGAACAGATAACTGGATATCAACCATTTGCACTTGATGAGAGTTATAGAAACCAGCCAGGGTCCTTCTTTCTCATATTTTATATTGATGGTGTTCGATACGAGTATTCAGTTACACTTGATGAAAACAGGATTCATCACGAATCATTGCGATTTGCTCCTGAAGGTAGAATAGCAACACTGTTTTCTCGTACCTTTGATACGAAAAAAACAATGTGGCAAGACTGTCCATTGGGCCAAATGTCAATTCTCAGCCAATGATAAGACAATATTAAAAGGGAATACCCTTGAAAACCTAACGGTTCTATTTGCCTATCAGAAAAGCAATATCCACTCAAAAGAATTAGATTTGGTTGTATCATATTTCCGCAAGACACTACTTCCAAGAATTACCCCACAGATTCTTTTACGAAATTGGAGTCTGGATAGGCTCGCCACAGATTCGAGCAGAAAATCCTTTTATGTTGACTTTCTTGCAAAAGCAGACTTCCAGATATCGGACTTGGTTATTAAAAATGAAAAGGTCCAAATTACGGAGCATCTTCTTGAGACTCTTCTCAAACAAGGTGCCCCCTCAGTGCTGCTTGAACAACTGAAAGAACAACAAGACATAGAATCAAGAAAACTACTTTTCACCCATGCTACGAGTACTGGGACATACCCAATCTCTTCAGACGATGAATCACAGGGAACATTACGTTACTTTGGCCTTGGCGGAGTGCTCCATGAACTCATCTCACAATCGCATATGGTTTCGATAGATGAACTTGAATCTTCTCTCCACCCAGATCTTGTATCTTTCTTCTTACAAATGGTTATGATGAATGCTCACGATTCACAACTTCTTGTCACTACCCATGCACCATACATTATGGAACTGGACTACATGAGAAATGATATGATTTGGTTTTGTGAAAAGAACGAAGATGGCGGAAGCGAATACTACTGCGCGCAAGACTTCAAACTCCACAAGAACAACAATATTGCAAATTTCTATCAAGCAGGCAAGTTGGGAGCAAAACCCCTATTAGGAAGCCCTCTCTTAAGGAGAAGAGTGGATGACTAAACGAAAGGTTAAGAAAGCAATCGCGATTGTAGGAGAAGGAATCACCGAATGGATGTATTTCGATTACATCAGAAGGAATCGTCGATACGCATTCTCCTTAAAACCAGACCTACCAAAACACTCTCACTAATCCCATATCTTTAAAAAAAGCGAAGGAGCTTATCCATAAAAGATATGATATTGTATTTTGTGTCCTGGACCTTGATGCAATACAAAAAGAAGGTAAGCTATCTGATTTTTTTCTCGTATTTGCAAAACGTTACCCAAAACAATTCGTCCAATAACCAGTAATCCATGTATTGAAATTTGGTTCTTGATGCACTATATGAGTTCGCCAAGGAGTCGTTATTATCACTCGTACGATGCCTTATTTATTGAACTTCAGAAACATCTCTCAAATTATGAGAAAAGTAGAGATTATTTCGAAAGCTCAGGGGTCTTTAGCTCCATGGAGGCAGATGGCAAACAGAAAAGAGCAATACAACATGCAATATACATCATGGAAGCGTTTAGAAGGCATCTTGATGTCTCAAGATGCTCTTTCTCTGAAGTACATCTCGTACTTCAACAATTGGAACAATGCAAACATTGCAAGATGAACAAGCAATGTCTTACATGCTTGGAGCAAGTCCAAGTAGTATTTTCGTAATTCATGGAATCCTTATTTAAGCTTCTTGGTCCTTTACCTCAGCCCATGCTGATAGTCAAACCAGGCAAAATCAGCTGACTTTTAGTGCATTCTGAAATCCTTGCAAGCCACACCCTTTCGTGTATGCGCCTGCTGTGAACACTATACTATCCCAATCGATTCGGAATATGAGATATGCCCTGTCTGCGGATGGATTGATGATCACTTTCAGAACTTGCATCCTGATAGCACTGAAGGCAAGAATTCCATCTGTTTGGATGAAGCGAGAAAAAATACATCAGACTCGTCATCGGTAGCATACCAATGTAGATTTAGGCGTTTTTTTCCTTTCAGGACAACACATTTCCCTCGCCTGCCCCCATTTTTAATGATAAGGTTACACAAAGAAAGTGGGAGAAAGCGCTATGAAGGAACGCTATGATGTTGTGGTAGTCGGGGGGGGTGGAATTGCCGGATTGGTAGCTTCTGCATACTGTACCCGCTCTGGGTGCTCAGTCCTACTCTGCGAGCAGCAAGATAGGCTTGGTGGACTGGTTAATTCCTTCGAACGAGATGGGTTTATCTATGATCAGGGGATTCGGGCCATTGAAAACTCTGGCATTATCTTCCAATGCTGAAGCAACTGGGTATCGATATTCCATGGGTGAGAAGTCCAGTCACCCTTGCAGTCGGTGATGAGAAGATTGTGGTAGAAAGCAAAGAGAGCTTTGTCGGCTACCAAGCAATGCTTGAAAACCTGTATCCCCAGAATAAGCAAGACATTGCTGCCATCATGGAGGAGATCAAGAAGATCACCACCTATATGGATGTATTGTATGGAATCGACAACCCAATGTTCCTCGACTCCTATGATGATTTCTCCTACGTCAGAAAAACCCTTTTACCTTGGTTATTCAAGTATATGAAAACCATCGGGAAAATTGGAAAGCTGAACGAGCCGGTAGCCGAGTACTTGCAGAAGTTCACCAACAACCAGGCCTTGATAGATATCATCGCCCAGCATTTCTTTGCAGACACCCCAACCTTTTTTTGCATTGAGTTACTTTGGGTTATATCTCGAGTACCAGTACCCAATAGGGGGAACCGGTGCTCTTCCAAGAGCACTGGAGGACTATCTTCGCTCCCATGATGTAGACATTCAGTTGAACTACCGTGTCACCAAGATCAATGTAGAAAAGCAAACCATAGATGACCAGACTGAATACAGCCATCTCATCTGGGCAGCAGATTTAAAGCAGCTCTACAGACTTCTTAAAACTACACCACTACGTGATCCAAAAAATGCAAGATACTATAGAGAAAACAAGCAGCCTGCTTGAAACAAAGCACGGAGGAGACTCAATTTTCTCGCTCTTTGTTGCAACTGATCTTCCTCCATCGTACTTCAAGGAACGCTCCACTCCCCACTTATTCTATACTCCAAACAACAAGGGACTAAGCACGGTAAAAAAAACAAAGGCCTTGGATCCTGATATCCATGACAAACAAGTGATCAAGGAGTATCTCAAGGCATATCTGGAAACCACTACTTACGAGATTTCCATCCCAGTTCTCAGGGACCCGAATCTGGCTCCTCCTGGAAAAACTGCTATCATCATCAGCACACTGGCGTCCTACGAACTATTCAAACGAATTGAGGATGATGGTTGGTATGAAGAAGCTAAGCAGTTCTCCCAGGAGCACATGATTAAAACACTTGCTTCCTCCCTCTATAAAGGACTGGAAGAACATATTCTGGATGCTTTCACTTCCACCCCGCGTACTATCGAAAAGCTGACACGCAATAGTGAGGAGCTATCACTGGTTGGGCATTCACCGAGGGAGAGGTTCCTGTTATCCATTCGATGAAGAAGATAACCAAGTCTGTCATTACCCCACTTCCTCACATAAGCCAAGCAGGACAGTGGAGTTTCAGCCCGTCAGGGCTGCCCATTTCAGTCATGACTGGCAAACTGGCAGCAAGCAGGGCATTAAAGGAGTTGGGGAAGAAGTAAGGTTGCAGAAAACAAGATAAGTAATAGGCATAAAATCTCTTCAATTGAGGTTAAATTCAGCAAGAATTATGCCTTGAATTCTTTGAAGAATCTCTAGACACAGTATGTAGCATAATTACACACTCCCTATGTACGCTATACCAGAAACCTTGAAAGGAATCATGTATCACGTATCTTCCTCTGTATCTGACACAACTTTTATGGGGAGGAACAGAATTAGTTAATTAAATAATATACAATCTATCAAAATCACGTGACAAACACGGCTCAATATTATATTTGGTTTGCCCACTTATAGCAGTGTGGTGACAGGAAGCCTCCTGCCACCACATCATAGAAGCCAAAGTCTTGTTTTTTTAGATGTAAAATACCAAAAATCTATCCTTCGTTGATCTTTTTTTCATAGATTCTACCGGAATTTTGGGTTTTCTCTTCTCTGTGAGTAATCCATTCCTCTCTGTTGCAACATCAGTAAGTTGGGTATAGCAGTAGCCTTGGACAATACTACTTCCCTGGAGTACCTTAAAAAAAAGCGAATCGAGATGCTTCTCGAAAGATTCAACAGTTGTATCAGCGGTATAACCCCAGGATTCCTGAGAATCTACACTACCCTCTTCAATGAATTTAATTCCACCAAATTCACTCACTAGGATCGGTTTTTCGTTCGATGTATAGCCATTGATGAAATGTTCTTTTCCCGCAGGTTTGAATGATAAAAGAGCATTAGTTGTTAGATAATGCTTTGCAAACTCTTCTGCATTCCCTTCATAGTCATGTACTGACCAGATATCACCACAGGTGTGCTCCCAACCGTCATTATCGACAATAAGCCTTGTACCATCGATTGACTTTGTCATTTGCACGAGAGCATTACAATGAGCTTGCTGTTCCTTGCTCGTCAAGACCTCTTGTATACCCCATGACTCATTCAATGGAGTCCAAACAACAATACATGGATGATTATAGTCACGTACAAGAACATCCATCCATTCCTTGTACATTCTTGAAGCATAGGAGACCGAATAGTTATGCGCTGAACCAATCTCACCCCAAACCAACAACCCCATCTTATCTGCATGGAACAGAAACCGAGGATCCTCTACCTTCTGATGTTTTCTTACTCCATTGAATCCCATCGCCTTGACGAGTTTGATATCCTCAACGAATGAATCATCTGAAGGTGCTGTCATCAATGATTCTGGCCAGTACCCTTGATCAAGGACCAACCGTTGAAAATATGGTCGATTATTCAGCATGAAGATACCATTCTCAATAGAGATCTTTCGCATTCCAAAATATGATTGCACCTCATCAGTAACAGAATGGGAACCTTTCAAGCTGAAATGTACAGCAAACAACCTTGGGTTTTCAGGGGACCAAGCCATATCTTCATAGAAATTCCAATGACGGTGAGCTGTATCCTGCAATAATATCTTGAAGCTACCCTTTAGACTTTTCGTATTTATTGCAATGGAAGCAATCGAAAGACCTTCGAAGAAGATTTCTGTCTCAAAAAAACATGGTCTTTCTCCCCCACAAGACGATAATCAAATTTTACAGCCTTTTCATCAAATAATGGGGTAATCCTCACTGAAGCAATATAGCTCTGGGGTACATACTCAATCCATACACTTTGCCAAATGCCACAGGAATGCATATAAAAAAAATACTCTTGGGCTTTTCTTCCCAATACTGTTTTCCTCGAGGAATCTCCATATCGTAAGGGTCATCATTGACTTTGAGCATTACAACTGTTTCAGACCCAAACTGTACATTGTCGGTGATATCAACTGAAAAAAGAAGTCTGGCCACCTTCGTGGGTCAGAACTAAATCTCCGTTAACTCTAACCTCACAGAAATAATCAACAGCCCCAAAGTGCAGTATAACCCGATGCCCATCATATTGCTTATTAAGCATAAACCTCTTACGGTACCATACCGTTTCGTGAAATGCAGTATCACCAATCCCCGACATTGCTGCTTCATATACAAAGGGAACAGTAATTTGGCTATTAAAAATCGGTTGATCGAATGAGAATTCCCATGTTCCGTTCAGAGAGAGCCAGTGCTCTCTCACAAAATTCGGTCTCGGGTACTCTCCTCGGGACTCCTTGCATATATTCCTCCATAATTATCACGTATTAATCGAGACAGGTGAGTGTAATCTCAGCACTATCCATGAGCGAGCCAACATACCGTATTCCAACCTTTCCATAGAGGAAAGGTTGTTTTGTATCTCTGTATGTAAGTAAGAGTCTATCTTCCAAAAATATCTGAATATCTTGTTCTTTTGCGATTACCTTGAGAGATAGCGGTTTCCCAAGAAACTCAGTATGAGGAACCTCAACCAGCGTCTCTTGGCAATACATGTGCTTGAACAAGGTGATGTTTTCAGCGCTGATCATACAACTGTAGCCATTGAAGAAATTACGTCCGAGAACAGGATTACTCCCTTCTCCCCCATCAGCTTGGTCAGTTACCCGGAACATAACGCCAAATGATCCTTCTGGCCCCATCTGGTTTCGTTTTACAACCGCATGCATCTCAAAAGCACTTATATAGGTATCCCCACATACATATTTCCCATAGGCACCTTTCGGTTTCCATTGGGCAGTTGCTGTCAACTGCTGTGCGCGCTTATGAATCACCATATACTGTTCAGAGCTCCCGCATGGTAACGTCTGGACACCCTTCTTCAAGAACATCTTTTCACAATGAAGTTGAGCAGCCTCTAGATCTATATTTTGAGTACTACGATGCACAAGATAGGTACCAGCACTCGGGACGTTCACCTTGCATGCATTACGCACGTTCACCTTGGCAGGAATTGGAATCGCAAGCGCTTCAAATGCTTTCTGTCTGGAACCATAGGAGAGTTGTGCATGTGTTATGATTCTCTCATTCTCCCTGGAAGGCTGCCTATGGGACCAATATTGGATTGAGCGACCTGCACTGCCGTCACCAACAATCCATCCAGGAAGATTGACACCATCCCATCATGTGATCGAAATATAAACGTATGCAAAACCTTTGGTTTGACCTTAAAGGGAAGCAACGCTGAATACAACATACATTCATGATTCCTTACAACCAACTTGTGTTCAGCAGTTACAGTAAGAGCCAATGCTCCAAAACAAACACCAAATGGCAGTGTAGCAGAAATCATTGAAACCTCTGCCACGGCTTCAGTGACATCATATGCTCTATCAGGTTCCCATTCTTGTTGAGCTGAGGAAACAACTTTTGTTGTTACATCAGGAAGCTTTGGAACCGGTTGCTCGTAATTGCAGTGTCCCAGTACACTCACCTCACTTGGGGAGAATGAAACAGGAGCAATACTGAAATCACGACTCCTGTCTTTGTTTAGATTATGGTACGCCATATAACGTACTTGAAGATCTGGCCCCCCCCAAACCGTTGAACAATGGCCCAGACCAACACAAGGTCCATTTGTTTGTACTAAAATTGGTTGGGCAGAAACATTCTTATACGGCCCTAAAGGGTTGGTACTTACTGCACAATAAATACGATATCCCTTGCTGAGATAGTGATTCCCGCAATATGTTAAATAATACAGACCGTCATCCTTGATCACTTGAGGTCCCTCTGTCCATCCTATGTCAGTCTTGCACACCACTACCGTTTCGCTTGGCTCTGAAGGACTCTGCATGGCACACCCCAGTACCCCTCTGTCATCTGCCCAATAAAGATACAGTTTCCCGTTATCATCAACAAATGGAGATCCATCCAGACTTCTTTCTAGTCCTTCAGCATAGAGAGTAAAGGGTCCTGTTGGTGATGTACTTCGTAAAACACTGTGTCCAGTTCCTGATGGGGATGTATACATATAGAACCAACCGTTTATATAGATTACCTCAGGAGCAAATGGAACCAGGTCTCCAAAAAAGACTCTCCGAAATGACGGGACCTTCTTCCTTCCAAGAGACTAGGTCAGAAGAACTCCAGCAGAGAATTTGTGGGTGGGTTACATAGAGATAATACGTTCCATCAAACCGAAAGACGAATGGGTCTGGACGTAACCCGTCGTGAGAAAGAGGATTTGTATAGGTTTGCATTACAATTATCCTTTAATTCCTGTCATTGCGAAGGAATCAACAAAATATTTTTGGCAAAGCACAAAGAGCACAAGTACAGGAAGCACTGCGATAAGGGATGCAGCCATCACAAGCGGGATATCAGTCTGCTGGGCGTAGTGCGAGTTCATCATTGCTATTGCCACCTGTACTGTCTGCTTATCACTGCTATGGGTGAAGATCAGGGGACCAAAATAGTCATTCCATGTTGCCATAAACAGAAGAATGGTATTTGCAACAATCGCAGTCTTCATGAGAGGGAGATAAATTCTCCAATAAATGCCAAAGTACGAGGCTCCATCAATTTTTGCTGCCTCAAGTAAGTCTTTTGGGAGCCCACTCAGGTACTGCTTCAAGAAGAAAATCATATTTATATTACAGAGAGAAGCAGGGACAATCAGAGGCAACAACGTATCAATCCACTTCATCTTGGAATACAGGATGAATTGAGGTACGAGCAACACTACCACAGGAATCATCATAGTAGTAAGCAATATGGTAAAAATCACCTGTTTGTATGGGATGTACAACTTGGAGAAAGCAAAGGCTGCCATCGAGGATGTTATAGTTGCAAAACAGACGACTGATAGAGAAACAATTGCACTGTTTAAAAATACCTGTTGCTAGATTCGAAACCTCCCAGACAGCACGATAATTCTCCCAATCCACCGGATTGGGGATCCAAGTCGGGGGGGGAATGGTATATACGAGATTGGCATGCTTAAGAGAAGTACTAATCATCCAAACAAAAGGAAGAATCATGGTCAAGGCTCCCAATAGAAGAATAGCCCAGACAGAGTACCTAAGAAGAAAATGTTTTATTTCCTTATTATTAATCGCCTTCATACACCCACCATTTGGCAACTGAAAGTTGCAAGACTGTTAAGAGAAGAATGAAAATTCCAAACAAAGTTGCTGTGGCACTTGCATACCCCATTTGACTCGACTGAAACGCTTTTTGCCAGATGTAATATACAATGGTAGCAACACCATACCCACGTCCTCCATCAGGAACAAATAATTGAATCTCTATGAATGTCTGCAAGGACCCAATAAGCCCGACAACCGCGAGATAGAATGTGGTTGGTGTTATGAGCGGAAAGGTAATCCTTAGAAATTGTTGAGTCTTAGTTGCACCATCAATTTCTGCCGCCTCATAATACGTTTTTGAAATACTCTTCAATACAGCCAAGTAATATATAGAAATAATCCCAATGAATTTCCAGGTGATCATGAGCACAATCATTCTCTTGGTCCATACCGGGTCATTCAACCAATCAATTGGACCAACACCGAACAGGGAAAGGAGATGGCTTACCAACCCAAATTCTGAATTGAACAACCATTTCCATATGATAACCAATGCCACAATGGATGAAATGTAGGGCAAATAATAGATAACTCGAAAGAGTCGTTCCCATGGTATTTTCTTATGGCAGGCATAGGCAAACAGCAACCCAAAAAAAATAGATACAAAGGAATGGGTATCAGCATATAGAAGGTGTTGCTCAAGGCAGTCCAGAATTTTGGATCTGAGAGCAATTTCGAATAATTACGCCAACCTACAAAACTCCTGTTGGGAGAAAGAATATTCCAGTTGGTAAAACTGGCATATACACAAACAAAGAGAGGCAATGCAAAAAATACAAGGAAATAGACAATTGTTGGAGCAATGAACAACACTCCTGCTATACCCTCTTTACGTTTCATGGAACTTATTTGCTTCATAGTAACCTACTATTGGAATCCCCCCCCGCACCCATGCATTCAAGTGCGGGAGACTTAAATATTCAATAATTCCTGAACTTACAAAGAGAATTCTTTGCTCAGTGCAATGCTATCGTCAAGCAACTGCTGGATTCCAGGCTTGAACTCCTTGCAAAAAACTTTCAGCAGTTCTCTCTCCGTTAAGGACTACACCAACGTTGGAATTGAAATCAGCAAACCACTCCTGGGTGAAAGTCTTTGACTGGGTTGCAACACGAGCATGGTTTTCCAGGATATCAAAAAAAAGAACCTGTTTGTTTTCTGGATCCTGTTCCAACTTGGCAAACTCATCATAGGCCATGTCCTTGAGCATAGGAATTGCCTGACCTTTCTGATACGTGGTTCTCTGAGAATTTTCATTGAATGCCAGATATGCAGCAAGATTGAAAGCTTCCTCAGGGTGTTTTGTCTGAGAGGATACACTCAGCCCTGCACTACCAAACCAAATTTCGCTGTTCCCAGTACGGGGACTTACCGGCCAATTCATGACATCAAAGGTGAAATCACAGTTTTGCCAGAAGTCACCAAGACTCCAGGTTCCCGCCCCTACCATTGCAAGTTTGCCTTGCTTGAAGCGGTCATAGTCACTCAACGATGCACTTTCAGAAATGGAAGGTGCTACATGATGCACAAGGTTTAGATCTGCAACCCATTGCAAAGCTTCGATGAAGGCAGGATCATCAATGGTCACCTGGCTCAGGGTCTCCTGGTCCACGAACTCTGCACCATTGGACCAAACTGCAGATTCTAGTGAATATGCTCCAGTACCATATACTTTCTCATCACCAGTACCAGTGGTGAGCTTCTTTGCTGCATCTAGATAGTCATTCCAATCCCATGGATCAGAAGCAGAAGGAGGTACGATCCCAGCGGCATTAAAGAGGTCAACATTGTAAAAAAATAGGGAAGACACTTACATCTTTAGGCAACGCATATACATCACCACTTCCTAACATCTCACCGTCATACCGATACAAGTCAATGATGCTTGACCATACATTATCTTCATTGAAAATTTCATTATTTTCCACGTACGGGGTAATATTTAGCAGATTACCTGTTGCAGTATATTTCATGAACTTATCTATCTGGCAGTAGAACACGTCAGGGGCAGACCCAGCCCAATCATTGCCTGGAGCTTGGTATCAAACTCATTATCAGCAACTACAATGTATTCAACTTCCACATTTGGATAATCTTGTTCGAAGGTATCAATCATGGTTTGATAGGTATCAATTTCTGCATCGGTACCCCAGCCCATGAATGTCAATTTAATCTTACCATCTTCTTGAGAATCCTTCTGTCCTGCTGCTGACAGGGGAAGCACGAGAAGTAGTGCCAGACACACAAAACCCACCATTCGTTTGAACATAGTCATTTCATTTCTCCTTTTCGTAATCCTGCTATAAAGCATAGATTATGTTTCTTTACCGACTGAAGTGTATCACAAACCTCATATATGTCAATATTTTTTGTTTCATTTTAGGCTATTTTGCATATATTGAGTTGTTATTAAACATAAATTTTATTTTAATAGACAATCAAACATGAATTACCAATAATTTTCCTGTTCTTTATCTAAAAGAAAATGCTATACTGTTTCCCATAACACAACAATGGCTCAAGAAGGAGAACTCCATGTCGAAAGTGTTGATGGTTATGGCTGATGATGAAGAACAACTGCGTCGAGTTGGATATGCACTCTCATCTATTCAACGGATACAAATTCTGAAACTACTGTATTATAACAGCTATAATGTTAAAGAAATTGCTGAATTGATTAATATCCCAGCATCTAGTGCTGCACTACATGTGAGGGAACTAGAAAAAGCTGACCTAATCCAGACCAAGCAACTACCAGGCAAGCGGGGATCGATGAAAATTTGCAGCAGAAAGAATGATTATGTAAATATTAAACTTTCTGGACAAGCCTCAAATATTAATCAGGTGACTACCGTCTCCATGCCCATTGGAGCTTATACCGATTGCCGAGTAACACCAACATGTGGGCTCGCTGATGAACAGAGGATTATCGGTTATGAAGATCGCCCCAATAATTTTTATTTGCCTGAGAGAGTAAATGCTAAAGTATTATGGACTTCCAGTGGATATGTAGAATATAAGTTCCCGTTTCCAGTCGAACATCAAACGCTACCAAAGGAATTGATTCTTACGTTTGAGGCATGTTCTGAGGCTCCAAACTTCAAAGAAGACTGGAAGTCAGATTTGACAATTTGGATTAACGGGATAGAGTGCGGGACTTGGCAAAGTCCTGGCGACTATGGGGCAAGAAGAGGAAAGCTAAATCCAGTATGGTGGGATGATGGGGTTTCCCAATATGGTAAATTAGTAACTGTATCAATTTCTGGAGAACTAACACGAATCAATGCAAAACATGCTTCTGACATCACTATCGACGATTTACACTTAGATATCAATGACGCTATATCACTCCGCATTGGAAACAAGGAGGAAGCTAAGTATATTGGAGGATTCAATATATTTGGATGCAGTTTCGGTGATTATAATCAAGATATTGAACTGTCATTTGTGTACTAACGTTATGATGAGAAGTACTCACCTCACAAAATCTTCCCTGTATGGAGTGAATACATCCAGAACCACTCCCTTCTCCAGGCAGGTGGTCCCATGCTTTACATTTGGCTCAAAGACAAGGGTATCTCCCTTTGAAACCTCTACAGGCTTTCCATCAATGGTGAAGGTAAAAGAGCCCTCCAACACATAGGTCAACTGGGTATGGGGATGGGAGTGAACGGAACCAACTCCACCGGTTTCAAAATGGACTTCCACTGCCATGATCGTCTCATTATAGGAGAGAATCTTCCGCTTTACTCCCTCAGCTACTACCTCAAATCCATCTTGCTTTGAACTCATACTTGACTCCTTCCCTGTTAGTATGCCGGAGCGATACAGGCAATGCAACTACGATTAGGTCATCTTGTTACGAGAGAATGCTTGAAGAACTATGTTGATCCTTACTCCCCAAGGGGAATATATCGGGTGAATTTCCCACAAGTCTGTTGCGTGAGTTGTCCTTCAGCACACAGCTCCTTGAGCAGTCTAAATGCTTTTGTTGTCTTCAGCCCGATAAGGTCCTCCACTTCTTTCCTGGAAATGGAACCTCTTGCTTTAGCATGGTAGAGAATGGATGCCTTCTCCGCATTCAGAGACTCCCCAACGCTATCCTCATGATAGTCATGTTTCTGGGTATACGTGCCTTCTTCATTGCTATTTGGGAGGACACAGGAGAATGCACCTTCAGCAGCTTTAAATTCGGGTTTTCTTAGATATTCCTTATAGAGATGCATAATCTTTCGAATACCTGTCCCATAACTTTCCACTAACTGTAGTCGATAAAACACTGAAGCCAAATTGGGATTTCTTGACTGAGAAACTCCCATGGTGATTGCCTCCATGGAAAGACCTCTCACCAAACCTCCAAGAGAAATAAATTCAATACGATCATCAAATACATTGATAATCGTACTTCCTGAAAAAAGATAGTCACGATGAATTATGCTGTTCAATAGTGCTTCACGAATAGCTTCTTGTGGATAATCTAAGGTATCTTCTCGCAATAGCCCGTTGAATCGTGCTTTTGTTTTATTGTAAGTAGCAAGAAATCTATATACATCTGAAAGCTGTTTCAGAACAGATCCAGAAAATTCTTTCCTATCGCGAAAGACTGCAGTATCCCGACCCTGAAATACAGCCACCTTACAGGTATACGAACATTGGTCGGAAAGCAACATAGCAAGATTGGTAAAAAAGTTTATCCGAGCCTATCATTTTCAGGGTTTCCATCTGGGCTGAACCAAAGGCAATTTGTCGTTTATCCATCTCCTCTTTCAAAGTTATGAATGTTAAGTCCTGTTCCAAGCTTCTGCATGCTTCAAACGAAGTTCCTGATGTCTCCAGAAGCAGACTTCGAATGCCACTTTCATTCATAGGAACACATGCATTACCGAGCCGGGTGTAGACACCACCTGGCTTGAGACCAATTCTAGCAAGATAGTACGGGCGTTCAGTTCCTACCATTACCGACGCCCTGACAACCCGTCTCTCTTCCAACGTGACTGTCCTGAGAGATATAAATGGAGATGCATCGGGAAGAATGGCATCATGAATCAAGCTTGACAAACGCTTGGATGTATCATCTGCATCATGAACACCACAGACATTTCCATTGTCTTGTATCCCAATAAAGAGATCACCGCCCTCGGTATTAAGAAAGGCAACCAATGTTTTAACAACCGAGGGGGGGGATTCTGTGGGACTCCCTATCAAGTTCTTTGGATTCAATATCAATATTTTCAATGGTAGTCATGCTTGCACTTCCTTTCTTTCTTTCTTACTTTCCATTATAAGCAAAAAAAAGAAAGAATTCAAACAGATTCTACCTTGTAAGACATTTGCTACCCAATCATCACCTTATACACCTCTCCCCGATGCTCAGAGGCGAAGGTAAATGCCTCCACTACCTGGTCGAAGGGAAATCGGTGAGAGATGATACCTTCAACTGAGAGAGCTTTGGAAGCCAAGAGAGACAGTATTGGGGTAGCAAAGGAAGCAATCTGCTAGAATACAGAATCTTTCACTGTTATAAGCTTGTAATACTGCAGCACAAGTACGGTACAGCAGGCGAAGTATTCAATATTCAGATAATTCCTATATTACACCTTTTAATGCTTTTTTTTGATATGTTTATTGTTTTATATATTGTTATTTTTTTTGAAATATAATACACTAAATGGTTTAATACGATTGCAAAAAGGAAGATAATGATGAAAATTAAAAGCATATCCGTTGGAGGATTTAAAAATCTAATACAGACACGTATCGAGTTTAATCGTATTACAGCGCTGGTTTCTCCGAATAATTATGGCAAGTCCAATGTTCTCCAAGGAATTGACTTTGCTTTATCATTCTTGAGTGCTGGTGAGAAAAGCCGTAAGAAGATGACATCATGGGTAAAAGGAATACCTCTGAATCCATATTCTGCAGCCGATCCTTTTCTCTTTGAGGTTGAGTTCCATGAACCTTCTTTGGGCGAGTATCAATATGTACGGTATGGATTTTCATTCACCTGGTTCCGTGATGATGCTTCTGGGCAACGGATCGTCGATGAATGGTTGGAAATGAGAGAAACCGAGAGTGTAAAATATACAAACTACCTGAAGAGAAATGAAGGACGTTATCGAAAAGCGAAATCCACAAATGCTTTTAGAAATATCATTTTAGGCCCATATCAGCTTGCTGTTGATACCTTGTCCTCTATTGATGACATTGCCTATTCCTCAGCGCTCAGCTTTATAAAACATCTATCCTTTATTACTTGCGTATCTCTGGATATGGATAGTCAATACCAGGATCTCCCGTTTGAAATGAGTGATTCCGATGACTCACTCTCCGATACAAATGATATCCCCAAATTACTCAATGCTCTCAAGGACAAGTTTCCTGATAGATTTGCATTATTCAAAGAAGCCATTACAACCCTATTCCCTGAAATAGGCGACATCGAGGTGGTGAAAGCAAAATTTGATCCACCTGATGAGTTGTTTAAGATGTATGCAATGGAAAATGAGGAAGTGAAGTATACTACCAATGCTGTCACCCCTCCATTTAAATGGAAGAATGAGATTCAGAAAATCTTTGTAACGTACAAGCATATGAATCAACCACTTGATATTACTATGTTGTCAGCAGGGACAAAGCGGCTATTCTGGATTATGGCCATCCTATTCTCCAGCAATTCGACTACACACGTTATAGGTATTGAAGAACTGGAGACCAGTATCCATCCAAGACTCATAAAGCAGACCCTGGAACTACTAAACGAGCATCTAGGAGATATTTCTTTGATTATCACAAGCCACTCTCCCTATCTTGTCCAATACTTAAATTTGGAGAATATCTATATTGGCATTCCTGACAAGACAGGGCTAGCTTCCTTCCAGAAAATTGCCAAGACCAAGGTAAAATCTTTAGTCAACACATCACAAGATCTTGGACTCTCTATCGGAGAGTATCTGTTTGACTTGATGTCTGGCGATTCCAAGTCCAATTACATCCTTAAGAAATACATCAAGGGTTGAGGTTATTGATTCGATTTGCATGCATTGCATACTCTACAAGTAATCGGAAGTGTTAGGCTGTCCCTATTACAGTTACCCTTATAAATTGCAACCAGAAGTCCAAATTTACCCATATTTTTATCATAAGAGTGATATCCCTACCCAATCACCACTTTGTTGACCTCTCCCCTATGGCCAGAGGCGAAGGTGAAGGCCTCCACTACCTGGTCGAAGGGGAACCGATGGGAGATGATACCTTCAACCGAGAGGGCTTTGGAAGCCAAGAGAGACAGTACTGGGCCAAAAGTATTACAGTATCGGTTCACTCCCCTGACATCCAGCTCTTTCTCGATGACTGTCTCCATGGAGAAGGGAAAAGAGGAAACCTCTGGCCAACCGACCAGAACAATCACCCCACCCCGCTTTGCAAGAAATGGTGTGGATGCAGCTCCTTTGCTGGAGCCGGAGGTGTCAAACACAACATCAACACCTCTTCCCCCCCGGTTAAGGAATGAATCTGCTCAGTTGTAGAGTCTTTCCCTGCATGAATAACACCATCAGCCCCCAGTTCCTTCGCTTTTTCCAGGCGGGAATCAAACACATCAATCATGAATATCTTACTTGCCCCAAAAGAGTGGGCAACCAGCATGGTGATCAACCCAATCGGGCCGGAACCCACAATGGCCACAGAGGAGCCCGGCCTTAATCCTGCCCGATTACATGCCTGCATACCGACCGACAAGGGCTCAACCAACGCACCCTCTTCCAACGACACCCCGTCAGGAAGTCGGTGCAACATAGAACCATCAATAGCCACATACTCAGCAAAGGTCCCATTGACCGGAGGAGCAGAGAGAAACACGACATCAGGGCAAAGGTTATACCGTCCACTACGGCAGAACTCACACTTCCCACAGGGAATCCCTGGTTCAATGACCACCAGCTCACCTACAGAAAACCCAGGGCCTTTCACCACCTTTCCAACCGCTTCGTGACCTGGTATGTAGGGCTCATCAACCACAAAGGGGCCAAGTTTTCCCTCAGTAAAGAAGTGGATATCCGACCCACAAAGGCCATTGGCTAGGATCTGCACCAGAACCTCATGTTCCTTCCGCTCTGGTACAGGAACCTTTTCCAGACGTAAGTCTTTTTTTTCCCATAGAGAACTGCTGCCTTCATCATCCTATTCTCCCTCATTCTGTGCCAATGAAGCGATTTCTTCGAGCGTAAGATTGCAATTAGGAGCAAACTGCTCACTCTGCATATAAGAAAGTATTGAATGGAACAACTGACGAGCAACCTTACGCTGCTTCAGGTCAGAAGTCAGATCCATGCTACAGACCATCAACTTACCCGGACCAATCATACACTCAAACAGCAATCCAAGCTTGTGACTCCTGAACCACGTATCGATCGGCTGTACCATAGGGGACAGCTCATGGGAAGATCATCAAGAACCATGCACTGCTGCCATGTACCAACTCCCACCACTGCCAATCACTATGATCCTCAGTCGGGAACTCAGAAAAGACCGGATGCTCAGCGTCCACTACCATCCCAAGGGTATGGGGTGCCTGTCCACCAGTCCAGGAGGTATTCCAGAACACAGAGGAGAAACCCAAAGCTACCTCCGGTTCTCCAGAGGTGAGCAACAGAACCTTTTTTCCCGTCTAGAAGCGCGCCACGGCTCTTCTCATCCAAACAATCCGTTACCAGTACATCCCTTGGCTCAAGTTCCACCTCTTTTGGAAACACCCAGATATCCCATGAGTTTTCCTTACTTGGATCCTCCAAGGTAACAGAAAGAGTTAGCTTCTGAGCAGTAACGAGTTCGGGAATGGATAGAGAAAGGGTTGCTAGGGACTGTAATCCCCTGCCTACAGCCTGCTCAGTTGGGAGGGACCCACATTGTACCTGGCCTCCTTTTTTCGTCGCGCAAGCTCCAGGTTACCTTCGGTTGCTCAAGGGAGGAGGGACCGAAGTTTGCCAGCTCAATCTCTGCCTCCAGCGTCTCGCCAGCGGTGTAGTACCGCCTGGGAAGTCTGGCAAGCAAGACAATATCATCACAGAACCTTCTGAACTGCTCACCGCTACAGTAACCCTTCTCCTGCCAGAAAACATTTAGCACACCTTCCAGGCAGTACCCTGGCCAGGGAAGTCTGTGAGGGCCAACAACTGGACCCCAGCAAGGTTTCCAGTCCTCAGGCTGCTTCCATCTCTTCCTTGTAGCACAGCACTTGCTGGAACCCGGAGGCATGCAGGAATTGATCCGCTTGACCAGAGAGTCCACGCCGGTCAAGGATATCGGCAAAAACCTCAAAGTTGCGTGGCTTCAGATACCCTGTGTACTCCTTCATCTCAGAGAAGTCAGGAAAGACACACCACTGTCCCATCTCATGGGTTACCACCGGACCTGGGTATTTTTCACAGATGGCTGTGTAATCACTACAGGTCTCAGGTGCCCTTGCGTTGATCCTGGAATCCAATCCCTCACCCCAGGCTTGTATGCGGGGCTCAGGTACTACCTGGTATGCATTCTCTTCCAAGGCAGGCCATCCAGATGCAGAGGTATGCAGTCTTCTTGTATCCTTCCCATTCCATGTTGCTGCCCAGAGTCCCAGTACTTCCTTATCGCGGCCGTCAGGCTCATTCCCACTGGCAAAGAAAAGAAATGAGGGATGGTTCCCATACTCAGCTACAATCCTTTCGGATTCAGTGAAGAGCCAATCATCAAAGGACTTATTCTCATCATAAGCCACTCCCTGGTTCTTCCAGACTGGGCACTCTACCTGTAAGTAAAATCCCATACGGTCTGCAACCCTGAAAGCTGCCTCAGGCGGACACCAGGAGTGGAAACGGATATGGTTCAACCCGTATGCCTTGCTCTGGGAAAAAAAGGTACTCCCAATACCCCTCTTCCATAGGTGGATGACCGGTCTTTGGGAATACACAGCACTCCACCGTCCCTCGGAGGAATAGCTGCTTCCCATTCACAAATATATGTTTTCCTTTAGTTTCTACACTTCTGAGGCCAATCTGGAAGGACTTCTCATCAACAACACTCTCCCCTGACTCAAGCAGTACCTGAACATCCTCAAGATTTGGTGTGTACTCATCCCAGTTCGGCACATCTGTAAGCTCCAGATGAAAAGCAGTTGTACCTGTCCTCACACTTTTACTGAGTGTGACAGCGTCTTTCCCTGGTCTCTTAATCTGTAATGCAACCTCAGCTTCTTGCTCTCCGTGATTCTCCACACCAACCGTACAGAGTGCAGCATTGCGTTTTGTATTCGAATATACACTGACCTCCCCAAAGACAGAGAGGATACAGGCAGCAGTGCTAATTGCCCAACAATCCCGTTCCACGGTCCTTGGGTCTGATCGGAAATGCTGTGAGCGTTGGGCCCTACCTCATGTATCATCCGGTTATCGACGCGAATGACCAACACTACTTCCTCATCTTCCAATGAAGGAAGATCGTAGCGGTGGGGAACACTCAGACTATCACATGACCCAACGGATATTCCGTTCACCCATACACGAGTCTCCCAGTGTGGACGCTCGAGGACCAACTGCCAGGAATTATTGTTATGCTTTGGAATGGTAATATGCTTTACATACCACGCCGGGCCGATAAACCGTGTTTCCGGTTGTAGCCAGTAGGGGAACCGAAATGGATCATCCTGTCTATAGGGCTCATAGAGTGGATCTTGTAAAAAATTCATTGCCAAACTGAGAACCTACCCACTCAGTCTTGCTGGTTATAGGGCTCCCGATACCAGAGAGCTCAAGGCTACCAGGAAGCGTTATTGGGTGTGCATGTTTGCCCACCAAGGAATCCGGTTCATACCACTTTTCAGATAATCCCCTATCCTCTTCATCAAGAAACACCTGCCACTGGCCACGTAAATCTATCTTCTCTCTCATGTAATCTGCCTTATCCTTATTGCTTAACCGCACCTGCTGTCAGGCCTCGTATATAATACTTCTGCACTGCGAGGAAGATTGCAACCGTTGGGATGCAAACCAACGTCGAGGCAGCCATTGCCGGCCCATAGGGCGGCGCTGACCCCGCTGATACCCCGGTAAGCATGTTCGCCATACCAATGGGGAGGGTCATGGACAACTCCTGGCGAATGGCGATCAAGGGCCAAAGAAAGTTGTTCCAACTGTTAATGAACGTAATAATTCCCAAGCTCGCCAAGGCAGGCACCATAATCGGCAAGGCAATCTGGAAGAATATCCTCAAATCCCCGGCCCCATCTATCTTTGCTGAATCCAACAGTGCATTTGGGACATAAGATGCATACTGATTCATCAGGAAAATCCCAATGGGGGAGCGATAAAGGGAAGCATCAAGGAAATCAGAGAATTGGTCATTCCAAGCCTACTGGTTACCACAAACAAGGGAACCACCAGAATGGGGAATGGGATCATGGTTGAGGAAAGCAGTACTGCAAACAGTTTTCCCCGTCCCTTGAAGCGAAACTTTGCAAACGCATAGCCTGCCAGGCTCGTGATCATCAATGCCAACACTGTGGTAAACAAGGCAACGATCAAGCTATTGAGAATCCAGCGGGAGAACGGCCAGGAGGAGAACAATCTTGCATAGTTTCCACCATCAAGGCTTTTGGGCAGGAACGTTGCCGGCTGGAAAATCTCCTCGGTTGTCTTGAATGACGAACTGACCATCCAGATAAAGGGAAGCAGCATAAATGCGCCACCAACCCATACCACAATATTCATCACCCAAGCACCGGCTGAAAGACGACTGTGTTTTCTCATAGGTCACTCTCCTTTCTCAGCTTCATCTGCACTGCAGAGAAGGAAGCAATTGCAATGAACAATACCAGTCCAATTGCCGATGCATAGCCAAAGCGGAACTGTGTGAATCCTCTCAGGTAGAGGTACTGCACCACCGACCTGGTTGCATTGGATGGGCCACCTCCTGTGAGAATTTGTGGTTCATCGAAGATCTGCATGGAACCGATGAGAATAATCATGGAGACAAAGAAAGTAATCGGACGGAGCTGTGGGAGTGTTACCGAGAAAAATCGTTGCATGGTGGTTGCTCCATCAACCTTCGCCGCATCATAGAGTTCCCGGTCAATTCCCTGCAGTCCTGCCAAGAAGTAGATACTGGTCAATCCCAACCAGCGCCAGATGATCACCACGATGACAGGAACCAAGGCAAGCGTACGCGAGCCCAACCAGTCGATGGGAACACCAAGCATACGGTTGATCAAACCAAAATTCGTATTGAACAACATCAGGAATGTCTGTGAGATTGCCACCGTCGAGGTTACGATAGGCGCGAAATAAATAGCCCTGACCACCAAACGTCCACGAAGGTGGGGAGAATCAAGTGCGAGTGCTAGCAGAAGAGATAGTGGCACTACAACGAAGAGGCTTACCGCACTGTAAAGCAAGGTATTCCTGACTGAGAGCCAGAACACTGCATCGGTTGCAATACCCTTCAGATTATCCAACCCATTGAACTCAGGGCTCTTGATCCCGGTCCAATTGAAAAAAAGCTGACCACCAAAGAGAATATCATCGGGCCAAACATGAAAACCAGGAACACCAAATAGGCTGGAAGTATAAAGAAATAGGGTGTCTTCTTGTACATCGTCGTGCGCATCATCACCTCCTCCTAGCAAAACAGAGAGCAAGGGGGAGAAGCAAACTTCTCCCCCATAGAGATAGAAAAAAAATCTTACAGTTGTGCATCACGTTCAGTGATTTCAACTACTGTATCAACAAATTCGCTGGATGAGAGCTTGCCTTCAATGAACAAGGGAAGATTGTCCACCATTGCCTGCAAGAGGAATGGCCGGGCTTGGCTTTGCCACAGCGGAGGTGTCTCCAACGCCACATCAGCAAATACTGCACCAATCTTCTGGCCACCAAAGAACGGATGTTCTTCCTCTGTTACCGCTGGGGAATCGAGAGCTTCGTACATCGTGGGGTAGAAGTTGATCGTTTTATAACGATCCAGCTGACCATCAAGGGACATATATGCATCATCCAGTACATCCCACACAATGTCCTTGATCTTTGAACTCTTGGTAATTGCGAATCCGGTACCACCCCAGACACTGGTGCGGTAACCACTGCCGTCTTCCCAGACCGGCATCGGTGCGACACGCCAATCACCTGCCATGCTCTCAACACCAGGCTGCAATACCGAGGTATTGTACCAGTCAGGGGCAACCATACCGGCTACCTTGCCTGTCGAGAATGCAGTTGGGATGGTGGAACCCCAGAACTCATTGCCCAAGACAACCTCAAGTGAATTGGCATCAAGTGCCTCACGCAGCATATCCAGTACTTTGATTGCTGCTTCCCGATTCTTTCCTTCACCAAGGACAAGGTTTCCTTCCTGGTCGAAGAACTGTCCGCCACGCTGGAGGAACATCAGGGAGAAAATACCGGAGGAGTCATTATCCATGACACCAATCTTTACTCCATGCTCAGCCAACGCTTTACCGGCTGCAATGTATTCCTCCCAAGTGGTAGGAATGGCAACACCATATTTCTCGAAGATAGCCGGCTGATAGTAATACACAGAAGCGGTCAGCGCACTCTCAAGCCCGTAGATCTTCCCTTCATGGGTGTACAGTGCCCAACGGCCCTGAACATAATCGTCGTAGCGGTCCCCAATCTTGTCGGTTATGTCAACCAGGAAAGACTCCACATTATTGTCCTCCATCAAGGAGGGGAACCAGCCTTGCTCAACACCGATCAAGTCGGGCATCTCCTCCCCAGCAACAGATGCGGTGATCAAGCTGGTAATCGTGTTCGGCATGATCTGTGCGTCGAGTGCAATCTGGTAGTCAGGATTGTTCTCATTCATCATGTCGATACGCTTTTGAAAGAATTGACGATACAGATCATCATGTGTCCACATCTTGATCGTTACTGTCTCCCCCTTCTTTGGGTTATGGATTCTTCTTTTGCTCCACCTGCCATAAGCAGTGAAGCGCCTACAACCAAAACAAGTAATACTGATAAGCATTTCTTCATAGTTTTACTACTCCTTTGTATTTAGTCTAGGAGCGGTTATGCGAACTGTCTATGGAACTCTTGATAAATTTATGGACAAAATGATAATCACGAACTAAAGCGAAAGTAAATCTATCATGGCTAGTATGATTCATATTAATTGTTCTTTTAAATCGGTTTATGTATGTGCAATCTTTCTATACTCCCGAGGAGACACCCCAATTATCTTCTTGAAAACGCGAGAAAAATAGAACTGGTCAGTAAATCCTACATACTCTGCAATACGGTTAATGGGCTCTGGAGTGGCATCGAGATAGTAACAAGCCCGCTGCATCCTTAGGTGCTGCACAAAAGCCATCGGAGAGTAGCCGGTCACCTCTTTGAATAGCTGGATAATCCTACTTGGACTGTATTGCGAACGGGAGATAAACGTTTCAAGAGTTATCTCCTCGGTCAAATGACTCTGGGCGTAGGCGATCAGGTCCTCAATAACCCGCACCCCGGGAACATTCAATGTATCGGTAGTGAAATACTCCTGTTCATAGGAGAGCGAGAGGATCAGAGCAGCAGCGCTGCTTGCTGCAAGCAGGTAGCGATGGGTGTAACCTCTGGAGAGCGGGGTGAACACCTGAGTGAACAACCCCAGGATAACCGACTGGGAAGCATGAGGAATCTTGATACCTCTCCCTGAGAGCGCTCTGGGACATAGGTCGGGGAAAAATCCCTGCAAAGTGAAACCAGTAGATTGACCAGGGATGGTCCTTGCTTGCCCCATAAAGATGGGCGGTTCTCTCTGGAATGGTTATTGCCTGCCCCTTGGAAAGATGAGTCACTACCCCATCTATACTGACAAAACCCTCACCCTCTTCACAGTAGATGAAGATGTTCTGTTCACACCCATGCAGACGCTGACGCAGGTGGTATCGAGCATGGGGGAAATACCCTGCATCCGAGATTACAAACCCACGTAGAGCTGGATTGGCATTAAACGCATCCAACATGCTTCGAGGTATCACATAGAGCTTCTCCTTGGGAAAGCCCTCTCCCTTCTCACGAATTCTTGCCATGTTGCTTCTCCCCCCCCTCCCTATACTGCAGCGGACTCGAACCTACCCGTTTCTTGAAGTTCGTACAAAAGGAACTTGCTGTGGAAAACCCACAACAAGAAGCAACTTTCTTGATCGGGAAGTCCGTGGTTCGTAAAAGGTACTTAGCATTCGCCACCCGGTGGTTAAGCATGTATTCATGCGGGGAAAACCCGGTACTCTGCTTGAAGAGCCGGGAGAAGTAGTAGGGGCTGAGGTTTGCACGCTTAGCAAGGTCCTCGACACTCAATGATTGCTCGATATGCATCGATATATACGTAAGTACTTCCTCAATGGCATCCACGCTGGAGGTCTTCTCACCTGCAAACCGGGCAAGATAGAGTTCAGTCATCACATTTGTGATCAACTGGGAAATCCGTGCTTCATTGACCGTTTCCTTTTTTGTCAAATACGGAGAATATCTGGTAGAGGTTGCGCTCAACCACATACGCTGATGGAAGCAGTTGTATAACCGGTTCGCCCCCGAGAGAAAGCGCTGAAAACCAACTTCTCAAGGTTGGCCCATCTATATGCATCCAGAGAATCTCCCACCCTTCCTTCGCTGCTTTGTAGGTATGTGCCTGATAACAGTCAAGCAAGGCGATGCTTCCTGTCCAC
>JDSF01000177.1_pt1 | contig 43478 bp, 47 predicted proteins | sample 199441 | NCBI WGS metagenome assembly JDSF01 (sample SAMN02592751, study PRJNA231836) | bioreactor metagenome | isolation source: continuous culture bioreactor denitrification-DNRA | place: Germany: Bremen
AACAAGTTATCGCCTTTCTACATGGATAATTATTACCTTAAAACGCTAGTAGAGATGGGATATATCGGTTTCATTGCTTTCGTACTTTTACTTATATGTGTTATAAGATGGTGCTCAACAGCCATTATAATAGAAAAAAATACACGCAGAAAAGACCTCATGATGGGCTTATTTGCTGGCGTATTAGGTATTATGATTAATAATGCTACCGAGAATATCTTTGAAGTACCGATGATGGTCACTTATTTTTGGATATGTATTGCTTTAATTATGGTGCTCAAATTGGAAAGAGGTAATTTTGTTCGTGCATAGAATGAAGATGTAGGAATATTTCAGGGATAAGATAGACTTAAGCATCGAATAATAAGATTAGTATACTTGCGAAAAGTAGGTTGTAAAAGGAATGGGTGTTCACATGATAAATATAGTAATCTCAGGATATATCGCTATAGCAATTGTGGCGACGATGCCATATTGCTAGCCATATGTGAGGGTATAAGAGAATTGAATATAGAGGCGCATATTACAGCGTTATCAAAAAAACCCAACCATTACTATGAAGGAAAATAATATTAAATCCATCTATCGTTTTAATTGGAAGGCTGTTACCCGTGCCATTAGAGACGCGGATATCATTATCAGTGGTGGTGGCAGCCTTCTGCAAGATCGTACAAGCACAAGGTCATTACTATATTATCTAGGGATTATTAAGCTTGCAAAACACTATAAGAAAAAAAAGTCATGCTCTATGCCAATGGTATAGGACCTATTAATAAAAAAGTTTAATCGTATGATAACAAAATACATAGTGGACCAAGTGGACCTCATTACACTAAGAGATGAATTATCTTTAAAGGACTTAAAAGATATTCGGGTGTCAAAGCCTCGTATGCATGTGACGGCAGATCCTGTATTTTCCATGAAGACAGTTAGTCGGGATGCCAATAAGATTCTTAAAGATGTGGGGATTCCTGAGGATAAACCTTTAATAGGGGTATTATTCAGAGAATGGAATAATCTAAGCTATGAAGAAGTCATCGCAGATGTGTGTGATAAGCTCATAGAAGAAAAAAAAGATGTCACCATTGTGTTAATGCCAATGGAATACAGAGAAGATATTGGTATTAGTAAACGAATTGGACAGAAGATGAAACATCGTGCCTATGTTTTAGATAGAGAATTGGATTCTTCATCCATCATAGGTTTAATTGGTGAAATGCATATGATATTTAGTATGCGCCTACATGCACTTCTATTTGCTGCACTGAGTAGTGTGCCTATGGTTGGTGTTGTCTATGACCCGAAGGTAAGTTGTTACCTTGAGTTACTAGATATGCCATCTGCTGGAGATGTAAGTGAGCTAGAACAAGATGAAATTAGCCATTTAATCAATCATGTATACGATCATTATGATCGTTATGTTGAGAAATTAAATAAGATAAAAAAAATAGATATGAAAAAAGAAAGCAGAGCTTAATACCAAGTATCTTATGGATTTAATTAATGAGTAGGGGAATACTCCATGATAAGGAATCATTGAAAGGATTGGTGGTAGCAGATGAAAGTAGATATATTAGGTATTAATTTTGATAACTATACCATGAACGAAGCTGTAGATGAAGTGATGAATCAACTACAAAAAGAAAAGAGTGCCTATAAAATATATACACCCAATCCTGAAATTGTTATGATGGCAAAAGAAAACAAGGATTTTATGAACGTTCTTAATAGAGGGAATTTGGTTATTCCTGATGGTATAGGTGTCGTTATTGGGGCAAGAATAATGAAAAAAAAATATACCTGAGCGAGTTGCGGGATATGACTTGGTTCAACAGATTCTAACCAAAATGAAAAATAAAAATATGACAGCCTATTTTCTAGGCTCTGCAAAAGGGATAGCTGACGAAGCGGCTCGCAACATGGAAGCAACTCATCAAGGTTTAAAAGTAGTTGGGACACATGACGGCTATTTTGATGATCAGGAAGAAAAGAATATCATTACATCCATCAAATCCTTACAACCCGATTTACTACTTGTAGGTTTAGGCGCATACCGCCAGGAAAAAATGGATTGATGATCACATAGAAGAACTGGGAGTAAAAGTCGCAGTAGGCGTAGGTGGGTCACTAGATGGTATGGCAGGCCATGTAAAACGAGCACCTGTCATCTTCCAAAAACTCTATATCGAATGGTTGTACCGGCTTATCAAACAACCATCTCGTGCTATACGTATGCTGAAATTACCTTTATTTTTAATAGATGTTATCATACATCGTAAAAATTAAGGGGTGTTCGTATATTGAGGTTATTCCATAGAAAGTAAGAATGACTAAATTTGCTACAAGATTTAGCTGTCCTTAGAACCTTGACATCAATATCTTGTAGCAAAAGGCATACTAAATTACTTTTTTGTGGATTAACCATATTGAATCAAAAAATAAATAGACTTTCAATATAGACATTGAGACAGAAGGAGAAAAAAAGATGGAATTAACAAGTAAGCGTAAGCCTTTAATGGATTACATCATTATTATGATAGGAACAACCTTATTAGCAGCTGGATTAAATATGTTCTTTGTACCCCTTGATCTAGTAACTGGTGGTGTAACAGGTTTAGCTATCATCATTAAAGAGCTAACGTCTGGCATTGTTCCTGGTGGTGTGGAATTATGGATGACAAACCTTATCATTAATATACCATTATTCTTATTAGCAGTCCTTATAAAAGGTAAAGATTTTGGAGGAAGGAGTCTATTCGCTACAGTCTTTTTATCCTTTGCATTAATCTTCACAGGCAAATTAGAAGTGGCTACCACGGATATATTATTAGGTTGTGTTTTTTGGTGGTGTATTAGCAGGTGTAGGACTTGGATTGGTTTTTTCCGCCTATTCGACAACAGGTGGTACAGACCTAGCTGCAAGTATCATTCAAAATTATGTCAAACATATATCCGTAGCACAGATTATGTTTTTCCTAGATGCTGTTATTATCACCGCAGGTTATTTTATATTCGGTATTGAGAAAACAATGTATGCCATCGTAGCTGTCTATATTACTGCTAAGGTTGTCGATGCCATGCTGGAAGGTATCCACTTCTCTAAGGCTGCTTTTATTATATCAGGGCATAATGAAGAAATAGCCAAAGAACTCATGGCAAGGTTAGATCGAGGCGTAACAGGTTTAAAGGGAAATGGTAAATTCTCCAAAGAAGACAAAGAAGTTCTACTCTGTGTTGTATCTAAAAAAGAAATTGTTCTTCTAAAAGAAATCGCTCGAGAAATCGACAAACAGGCTTTTGTTATTGTAGCCGATGTAAGAGAAGTAGTAGGTGAAGGATTCATTGAATACAAACAATAATGATCACCGCCTATAACATGATTGAATACTTATTAAGGGCACTTGGGTGCCTTTTTTTTAGTAATAGCGAAAGTTTTATTTAATCAAAAAAGAATGAAATTATCCTTAAGTCTAAAACTTTTTGTTAGGAAGACATGACCTCGTACTTTTCTTGATATCTATTGATTTTAACCAACTGGACAACTTATTTCACTGTCATTTATTGACCATGTCAGCAGATAAGCCAACCAAGAAAAAACTCGATTTGTGACACTGTCCTAGTTTTCCATACCCGTTTTGGGTAAAAGGTACTAGAATCTGCATCGTGTATGCATAAAACTTGCAAAAATTATGCATAATACATAGTTTAGAATGCAAACTATCAATTATTCTAGTTATAAGGATAAAAAACAACCAGTCAATATACAAAATATACAAAATGAAATGAGCTAATTTGTTGAATTAAGCTATGGTATTGAGCCCTAAAATATAGTATATTAGCATACGTAAGATACATACAGAGTCGGAAATTAAACAACAAAAAATCAAGGGGGCTATTATTATGGCAAGCTTATCATTAAGAAATATTAAGAAAGTTTACTCACAAGGCGTAACGGCTGTTCAAGATTTCAACTTAGAAATTGCGGATAAAGAATTTATCATTTTTGTTGGACCATCAGGATGTGGTAAATCAACAACACTTCGTATGATCGCAGGTCTAGAAGAAATCACAGAAGGTGAATTATATATCGCTGATAAAATGGTTAATGATGTTGAGCCAAAAGATAGAGATATAGCGATGGTATTCCAGAACTACGCATTATATCCTCATATGACTGTATATGATAATATGGCCTTTGGTCTTAAACTCCGAAAAACACCTAAAGCAGAAATTCAGAAAAGAGTTACTGAAGCTGCTAGAGTATTAGATATAGAACATCTATTAGATCGTAAACCAAAAGCTTTATCTGGTGGACAAAGACAGCGTGTTGCTATGGGTCGTGCTATCGTTCGTGAACCAAAAGTATTCTTAATGGACGAACCACTTTCTAACTTAGATGCAAAGCTTAGAGTTCAGATGAGACTTGAGATCTCTAAATTACATCAAAGATTACAAACAACTATTATCTACGTTACACATGACCAGGTAGAGGCGATGACATTAGGTACACGTATCGTCGTTATGAAAGATGGTTTCATCATGCAGGTTGATACACCAACAAACCTATATGATACACCACAAAACTTATTCGTTGCTGGATTTATTGGATCACCGCAGATGAATCTTCTTAACGCAAAAGTTTCTAAAAATGGTAATAACGTAGAATTAGCATTTGATACAAATAAAATTAGCGTACCAGACGCAAAAGCTAAGAAATTAGTTGATGGTGGCTATGTAGGTAAAGAAGTGGTTATGGGAATTCGTCCACAAGACATTCATGACACTCAAATCTTCTTAGAGTCATCACCAAATAGTATTGTTACAGCGGCAGTTAACGTAACAGAAATGCTAGGATCAGAGACATTCTTATATTTAACAGCAGATACCAATGACATTACTGCTCGTGTAGATGCTCGTTCAACAGCAAAACCAGGTGATAAAGTGAAGTTAGCTTTTGACTTAAACAGAATCCATATCTTCGACAAAGATACAGAAAAAGTTATCACTAACTAGTGATGAGATAGAAAAAAAGGAAATGCTAAGGCATTTCCTTTTTTATTGGTATTATAGTGTTGGCTGTATTGACGTTTTACATGCATTAAGATCACCACTTTTTTGGCGTTGATTGCTAATAACGAGTGTTCGTAATGACATGTAAGCATGTAAGTTATGGATTAGCATTTAGTAATAGTTACCTCTTAAGTAAAGATATAGGGGCATCTCCTATGATTTAAAATGAAAAATATGTGGTTCTTATAAGTTCTGTTATAACAATTAGCTAATAATTGTAAACAAACTGTTAATAATTAAGAGGAAATCTACAAAATTATAGGTTACCTCTTTTATTTTTGTAAATTTTGCTATAAAATATAGTATAAGAGAAATAAATAGAGTCAATGATGGAAATAATTTCAATAGAGAAGTGTTTACGATAGAAAAAGTGTAAGGGAGAGAAAACAGATGATATCCAATCAAATTATTCAAAATACCATTGAAGGCTTAAAAAAAACAATCACACGCATTGACATAAGTGTTATGGATGCAGACGGTAAGATACTAGCAACAACAGAGGAAGGTCGTTTAGAAGAATACAACTTTGCTGTACCTGATTTTGTAAGATCACAAGCTGAGAGTCAACTGGTTCTTGGTTACCAATTTTTTAAAGTGTATGATGATCACAATGTAGAATATGTGGTTTCTGCAAAAGGCGAGGCAGAGGATGTTTATAAGATCGGTAAGATTGCATCTTTCCAGATCCAGAACTTACTTGTAGCGTATAAGGAAAGATTTGATAAAGATAACTTTATTAAGAATCTATTATTGGACAACCTATTATTGGTAGATATTTATAATCGCTCTAAGAAATTACACATCGAGACAGATGTAAGAAGGATTGTTTATCTTGTTGAGACAAAATTAGAAAAAGATAACAATGCATTAGAGATTGTAAGAAGCATATTCCCAACCAAGACAAAAGATTTTATTACAGCTGTAGATGAAAAGAATATTATCATTGTAAAAGAAATAACTGACAACGATACGCCTGAAGATATTAATAAAACGGCTAAGGTAATCCTTGATACATTAAACACAGAAGCTATGAGTAGTGTTTATGTAGCTATGGGTACCATCGTTAGTGATATTAAAGATGTATCACGTTCTTATAAAGAAGCTAAAATGGCCTTAGAAGTAGGTAAAATATTCTATGTGGATAAATACATCGTCGGCTATAATAATCTTGGTATTGGAAGAATCATTTATCAATTACCATTACCATTATGCCAGATGTTCATTAAAGAAATTTTTTCATGGTAAATCACCTGATGATTTTGATAAGGAAACCATTACGACTATTAATAAGTTCTTTGAGAATAGCTTAAATGTATCAGAAACATCTAGACAGTTATATATTCACCGAAATACATTAGTATATCGTTTGGATAAATTACAAAAAAATACAGGTTTAGACTTACGTGTATTTGAAGATGCCATTACTTTTAAGATTGCTTTAATGGTGGTTAAATATATGAAATTCATTAATGAATCTGAATTCTAAAACTGAATAATCTAGGTGTAAATAACAATAATAAAACTTATGCAATTGCAAAAATGTAATTGCCTAAGTTTTGTTGTGGTATAAGAAACTATATAATTGTAAGTAACAATTCATACATATTTTAAGGAGGAACATCGTTGATTCGTCTAGAGAACATGACAAAGATCTACCCTAATGGGGTAACGGCTTTGAATAATGTATCACTTCAAATACAAAAAGGTGAATTCGTTTTTGTTGTCGGTAATAGTGGTTCAGGTAAAACTACGCTCATTAAATTATTAATGAAGGAATTACAAGCAACTGAAGGGAAAATCATGATAGATAATAAAGACATAACAAAATTGAAAAAGCGTTATGTGCCAATACTTAGAAGGAATATAGGGGTTGTATTCCAAGATTTTAGATTGCTAGATAAGATGAGTGTCTATGATAATGTCGCTTTTGCATTGAAAGTCACAGAAGAATCCAGTAAAAAAAATAAGAAGGACTGTTCCCACGGTATTATCCATGGTGGGCTTATCAAAAAAAGCTAAAATGTACCCAAAGGAGATATCAGGAGGCGAAAAGCAAAGAACGGCATTAGCTAGGGCTATTGTGAATAATCCACCCATTTTAATAGCCGATGAACCGACAGGAAATCTCGATCCAAGTAATTCTTGGGAAATAATGAAATTGCTTACAGAAATCAATATGCGTGGAACAACCGTTGTTGTGGTAACTCATGATAAAGAAATGGTTAATGCCATGAAAAAACGTGTTGTGACACTAAAAAATGGTAGTATTGTAAGAGATGTGCAAAGGGGAGACTACGGAGATGAAGCTTAGAACGATTAACTATTGTTTTAAACAAGGCGTTGTTAATTTATTTAAAAACAGACTGATGTCTATGGCTTCCATTGGTACCATAGCAGCTTGTTTATTCATTGTAGGATTATTTTACATAGTAGCCGCTAATGTGGAAAATACATTATTAGAGGTGGAAAGTAATTTAGGTATATCTGTCTTCTTTAAAGAAGACATTGAAGATACTCAAAAAGAAGCTATTGAGACATTGATTAAAAAGCGAGATGAAGTAAAATCCGTTGATTACATATCGCCCCAAGACGCTTGGGAATCTGTTAAAGAAATGTATAAAGGGCAAGAAGAATATTTATCAGCATGGAATGATAACAACCATCCATTAATGAAATCTGATAACTATCTGGTCAAAGTAAAATCTATCGATCAGCAACAAAGCCTAGTGAAGTACATACAGACCCTAGAAGGGGTGCGCATCGTTAAACAAGAACAAGATGTTACCAAGGTTATAAAAGGATTTAATAACTTTATTAACTATATGAGCATTGTATTGATTATGATTTTAATTGTTATCTCTGTTTTCTTAATATCTAATACGGTACGTTTGGGTATAGCTCTACGTAAAACCGAGATTAACATTATGAAATACATAGGTGCAAAAGATTATATGATTAAGTTTCCATTTATCATTGAAGGGATGGTTATTGGAGCTGTAGGTGCTATGATACCAATGGCGGTTATTTATTTCGCTTATGACTATGTCATGGATGCAGTCATTGAAAATTTTGGAGTGGTCAGTCAATTTATATATTTTGTAGGTATAGGTGATATTTTTAAAACATTGATACCACTAAGCTTAATTATAGGTATGGGTATTGGTGTTGTTGGTAGTCGCCTTACTATTCGTAAACATTTAAGAGTGTAATAAGATAATGCAAGGGGGATACATATGAAAAAAAATCATACGTCATAGTGTAGCGTTTATGTTGTTATTGGTACTCACAGTGAATATATTTGCAAGCTCTTTAGAGCAAGAGTTAGAGGAATTAGAAGATACTAAGAAAAATGCTGAATCCAACATAAATGATGGTAAAGAGGAAGTAAAAGGTCTAGAAAAGACCATAGACAGTGTGGTAGCACGTATGCGAGAATTGGATATACAAATCGATGATTTTGAAGAGCAAATCAATCAAGTAAAACAAGACACGGTTTTAAAAGAAGAAGAAATTGATCAAGCCTTAAAAGAGTTGGATGAAGCCAAGCAAGTTGAAGCAGATTATTTTGAAAAAACAGCAGAGCGAATTAAGATTATGTATGAATATGGTAATACAGCCTATATGGAGGTCTTAATTGCTTCCAAAAACTTAAGTGAGTTTTTTTAATCGTGTTGAGTATGTGAATGCTATGATGAAATATGATTCAAACATGCTTCGTGATCTTGAAAATATTAAAAAATGATATCGTTGCAAAAGAAGAAAAAATTAGCATCAGAAAGAGAGAGTCTTCTTGCTCTAAAAGATGAGTACGATATGAAGAAGAAAGAAGTAGAAGAATTACAGGCCAATAAGCAAAATGAGATGGACAAACTTGAAACAGAAAAAGAGACTGTATTGGCAAGATTAAAAGCCCTTAAAGATGAAGAGAAGAAAATTGAAGCAGCCATTAAAAATGTTAAGAGTAAAATGGTATACGATGGCGGAAAAATGAAATGGCCGTTTAAAAATAATTATCGTGTAACATCAATTTTTTGGTCCAAGGACGCATCCTGTGACTAATAAGCCTTCATTTCATACAGGATTTGATATAGGCGCTAGTACGGGTACACCTGTAAAAGCTGTCTATACTGGCACTGTTATTTTTTGCCAAGTACATGAATGCATGGGGAAATTATATAATCGTCGATCATGGTAGTGGTTATTTGAGTGCTTATGCTCATAACTCTAAGATATTGGTCAAAAAAGGCGATAAGGTTACAACAGGTCAAGTAATTGCTAAGGCGGGTAGCACAGGCTGGTCAACAGGTCCTCACTTACATTTAGGTATCAAAAAAAATGGTGAATGGGTAGATCCTGATGAAATTTTACGAAAAAAAATAATGATTAAGTGCAATATGGGATAAACTGAATAAGGGACTCCATTTATAAGGGTGAGTTTTTGTGCCATTAGAGGTATAATACGGGGGGAAAATTCAATACAATATTAATAGCACAGTAAGGAGAAATTCATATGGCTGAAAAGAAAAAAGTTTATATATGGGTTGATAGTAGGTATTGTCATTGTCCTTGTTTTTGATATTATCTATTTAGGCGCAGGACCCTTAGTTAAGAAAATTGAAGATGATAATGGCATACAAGTTGTGGAAGAGGGCTATGAAACACCTAATTCTAAGATTAATGATATTATTCATTATATTGATGATAAGTTTTACCAAGAGGACTATGATAAAGACCAGCTAAGAGCAAATGCTTATAGAGGTTTAGTGGATACCCTTGATGATCGATACAGTGATTATTTTACCAAAGAACAATATGAATCTTTTATGGAAAGCAGTGCCGGAGAGTATCAGGGGATTGGAGCAGTTGTTAATTTCAATGAAGAAACCAAAGAAATTATGATTGTATCACCTTTTATTGGTTCACCTGCAGAGAAGGCAGGACTTCTTCCAGGGGATATTATTAAAAAAGTGGATGGAGAAGAAATTATGGGATTATCCCTCGAAGAAGTTGTCCAAAATAAAATTCGAGGTGAAAAAGATACCAAAGTTCTCTTAACCGTTTATAGACCTGAAGAAAAAGAGAATATTGATGGTGAATCAGAAGAAAAAGTAATCGTAGAGGTAAAAGAAGAAGATTTTATTGATATTGAAATTGTACGGGATGTTATTTCAGAACCAACTGTATCATATGAGATGTTAGAGGATAAAATGGGATACATTCGGGTTACTGGCTTTGAGGAAGTGACTTATCGACAATTTAAAGAAGCTTTAGTAGACCTAGAAAAAACAAGGGCAAGAGGGCGTTATTATCGATTTACGTAATAACCCAGGTGGTCTTCTCAATATTGTAATTGATATGGCAGATGAATTGTTACCAGAAGGTTTAATTGTTTATACAGAAGACAAAGAAGGTAACCGTCAAGTAGCTTATTCAGATAATAAGAAACAATTGAAGAAGCCTCTTGTGGTTTTAGTTAATGAAAACAGTGCCAGTGCTTCAGAGATTCTTGCAGGAGCTGTTAAAGATAGCGGTATTGGAACCCTTGTTGGAACAACCACATTTGGAAAAGGTCTTGTACAGAGAGTCTTTCCTCTAGAGGATGGTTCAGCCATTAAGTTAACCATTGCAAAATATTATACACCAAGCGGCAACTATATCCATGATAAAGGTATAACGCCTGATGTGAAGGTAGAGTTACCAGAAGAATGGCAAAAAATATCTTACAGTACCAAGAGAAGAAGATACCCAATTAGATAAGGCTATTGAAGTACTACAAGAAAAAATAAAAGAAAACAAAGCAGTAGCAGACAAAGAATAATATGTATTAGAGTTAGGGAGAACTATATGAATGCCTTATTAGAAATCATCCATATAACGTTGGTATCTATATCACGAGCCTTACTTAACTTTTCTTTTGTCTTCGTGATTTGGATCATTTATATGCTCATTAAAAAATATAAGAATATCAATATATATAACTTCGATAATTCTAAAACCGTAACTAATGCCCTTGTAGAATCCATTCTACAAGGCATTATTATTGGAAGTATAGGAAGCCTAATTATAGCCGTTATTGGGCTCCCTATGAATCTAACTTATTATTTGATATTTCTATTACCACTAGCATTTGGTTTATCACTCATTAATATAAGATATCTATGCTTTTCCTATTCAGCGTCTGTCATGGGCGTTTTATCTATGATTTTTTTTCGTGGACAGCAAATATTTGGTATAACGTTACCCAATATCAACATCAATATTAGTGGGCTTCTGGCATTGGTCGGTATTTTACATCTTATGGAGGCTATACTCATCTATTTTGTAGGGGCAGATGATGCCATTCCCATTGTATCGAAAAAAAAACGATCAGATTATACTTGGTCATCTCATGCAAAAATATTGGCCATTACCCATAGCCATGCTTGTTCTATCAGCTGGTAATGTTGCTAGTTCTGAAGTGGTGGAGATGCCGAATTGGTGGCCGCTGTTAAAAGATATACCTCATGGGTTAAGTACATATTTTTACGGATTAATGCCTTTTGTAGGCGCTCTTGGATATAGTAGTATTACTTATAGTGAAGAACCAGAAAAACGTAGTAAGAAAACCGCTGTCAAACTCATGTTTTATAGTCTCATACTTATTGTGTTAGCGGTATTATCGGTGAATTATATACTGATTCAAGTCATAGGGCTTGTCTTAATGGCAGGCATGCACGAAGGGTTAATCCTATATGAACAATATATTGAAAATACCCATGCACCCATATATACATTACCTGAAAAGGGCGTAAGAATTATGAGTGTGATACAAGACGGTCCAGCTGATCAGATGGGTATGAAGTTAGGTGATATTATTACCAAAGTCAATGATATAGAAGTCCTAAATATAAGGCAGTTTCGTGCCATACTTAAAAATGAATATACATTTTTATGGATAGAAGTAAAACACTTACATGGAGACTTAGAAACCTTTGAGTTCAAAGCATATCCAGATGGTATCAGCGATTTACAGGTAAGACTCATACCAGAGAATCCTAGAATCATCTATCGTCACCAAAGTGTTCAGAAAATAGGATTGTTTCATATTATAAGAAATCGCATGCGTAAATAAAACAAAGGGGCTTGTCTCATAAAAGCAAATAATGTCAATGTCGTAGTAAATATAAGAGGTTAAGCGTAAAGCGTAGCGATGGACGGCGAAGCGCAGGCCCTCTAAACATGGACGTTTAGGGGGCTGAAAAGCTTAACCTCTTATAGTTTACAAAAACCTCTAGCCTACAATATTGTTTTTATGAGACAGCCCCTTTTATGTAAGAAGATTGGTTAAATATTACCAAAACAAAATGCAAACATATGTTTGCATTTTGTGTCGCATGTGATATAATAATGAAGATGTAATAATGAATGTTAATCATAGAGAAACAGAGGTGATGATATGCCAACATTTGAAATAGAATCAAAATTTGAGCCTACTGGTGACCAGCCCCAAGCCATTAAAGAATTGGCAGAAGGCTTTAAGAAAGGTAATAAATATGAGACTTTGCTTGGGGTAACCGGTTCAGGAAAGACTTTTACCGTAGCTCATATCATAAAAGAATTGAAGAAGCCTACCTTAGTCATGGCACATAACAAAACATTAGCTGCGCAGTTATACGGTGAATTTAAAGAATTCTTCCCCAATAATGCAGTTGAGTATTTTGTGAGTTATTATGATTATTATCAACCTGAGGCATATGTCCCTCATACAGATACTTTTATAGAAAAAAGACTCTGCGATTAATGAGGAAATAGATAAACTAAGACACTCTGCCACAGCAGCTTTAGCTGAACGAGATGATGTTATCATTGTGGCTAGTGTATCGTGTATTTACGGTCTTGGTAGTCCTGTTGATTATCAGAACATGGTACTATCATTACGTCCAGGTATGATTAAGGACAGAGACGAGATACTTAGAAAATTAGTGGATATACAGTATATGCGTAATGATATGAATTTTATTAGAGGTACCTTTCGTGTACGAGGGGATGTCATTGAGATTTTCCCTGCTACATCTACTGATCGGGCTATTCGAGTTGAATTATTTGGTGATGAGATTGAGCGCATAACAGAAATCAATGTGATAACAGGTGAGATTCTTGGTTATATGGATCATATGGCCATATTCCCTGCTTCACATTATGTGATAGCATCTGAAAAAATAGAGCAGGCTATTGAATCTATAGAAAAAGAGAAGGTACAAGTTGTAGAAGATTTTCGTAATCAGGACAAGTTATTAGAAGCACAGCGTATTGCACAACGGACGAATTATGATGTTGAGATGATTAGAGAGACAGGATTCTGCTCAGGCATAGAAAACTACTCTAGACATTTGACCGGTTTAGAGCCGGGAGCACCACCCCATACACTTTTTGATTATTTTCCTGATGATTTTTTACTCATTATAGATGAGTCTCACAGGACAGTTCCACAGGTGAGAGGTATGTATGCAGGTGACCAATCTAGAAAGTCTACCCTTGTAGACTTTGGATTCCGATTACCTTCGGCAAAGGATAACCGGCCACTTAATTTCACAGAATTTGAAAGTAAATTGAATCAAGTACTCTTTGTATCGGCTACACCTGGACCTTATGAGTATGATCATAAACAGTTATTAGCCGAGCAGATAATTCGTCCAACAGGTTTACTTGATCCACCTATTGAAGTAAAACCCATTAAAGGGCAGATTGATGATCTTATATACAATGTGCAAGAAGAAATAGGAAAAAACAACAAAGTCTTAATCACAACATTAACCAAGCGTATGGCAGAAGATTTGACAGATTATATGAAAGAATCTGGGATACGGGTACGTTATCTCCATTCAGATATTGATACATTAGAACGGATAGAAATTGTTCGTGACTTACGTATGGACGTATTTGATGTATTAGTTGGTATTAACCTTTTAAGGGAAGGATTAGATATACCAGAGATTACGTTAGTGGCTATATTAGATGCGGATAAAGAAGGCTTCCTACGTTCGGAAACAGCTCTTATACAGACTATTGGACGAGCTGCACGTAATGATCAAGGACACGTTATCATGTATGCAGACCATATTACAGACAGTATGGAACGTGCCATATCGGAAACGAATCGAAGAAGAGGTATTCAAGAGGCTTATAATCAGGAGCATGGTATAACACCACAAACCATAAGCAAACCTGTAAGAGATATGATACGTATCACCAAGGTAGCAGAAAGTGAGGCTACCTATGAGTTAGATAAAGATCCAGAATCCATGAGTAAAGAAGAATTAGAAAAGTCCATTCTAAAATGCTCAAAAGATATGAAACAAGCTGCGGCTGATCTACAATTTGAAAGAGCCGCTCAGTTAAGAGATGATCTGTACCAGTTAAAGAAGCAGCTAGAAGATTTTAAAAAAGATCAATCATAAGATAAATTGCAATTAGTAAAAAAGAGGTGACGTCGTGGGAAAGAATGTAATTACTATAAAAGGTGCAAGAGAACATAATTTAAAAAACGTGGATTTGACCATACCAAGAGAAAAGTTTGTTGTTTTTACTGGACTTAGTGGTTCAGGAAAATCATCCTTAGCGTTTGACACCATCTATGCGGAGGGTCAACGACGCTATGTAGAATCATTATCAGCTTATGCAAGACAGTTCCTAGGCCAAATGGAGAAGCCAGATGTCGATAATATTGAAGGATTATCACCTGCTATATCCATTGACCAGAAAACCACAAGCCGTAATCCAAGATCTACAGTAGGAACGGTAACAGAGATCTATGATTACTTAAGATTACTCTATGCTCGAGTAGGGATCCCCCCATTGTCCAGAATGTGGAAAAGTCATAGATCGACAGACTGTGGACCAGATGGTGGATGTCATAATGGGCTTACCTGAACGAACTAAAATTCAAGTGTTAGCTCCCGTTGTTAGAGGTAGAAAAGGTGAGCATCTTAAACTACTGGATCAAGCTAGAAAAAAGTGGTTATGTAAGAGTAAAAGTTGATGGCAATATGTATGAACTCTCAGAAGAGATTAAATTGAATAAAAATAAAAAGCATACCATTGAAATTGTAATTGATCGACTTGCAATCCGTGAAGGCATTGAAAAAAAAGATTAACGGACTCTATAGAAACGGCTATGAAATTAACAGGTGGACTCTTAGTGATTGATCAGATTGATGGTGAGTCACTGAATTTTAGCCAGAATTTTTCATGCCCAGATTGTAATGTGAGCATTGATGAAATAGAACCTCGGTTATTTTCATTTAATAATCCATTTGGAGCTTGTTCCGAATGTCATGGATTAGGGTACAAAATGAAATTTGACCCTGAACTCATTATACCTAATCCAAAACTTAGCATTGATACAGGTGCTATAGTGGCACCAGGTTGGGCAGCGGCTTCTAATGAAGATAGTCATGTAAGAGGTATGTTTCAATCATTGGCTAAAAAAGTATAAGTTTAAACTTGACACGCCCTATGAAAAAATTAACTGATGAAGTGAAAGATATAATTATGTACGGTACAAAAGGTGAAAAAATTTACCGTCATATATAAAGGTGAAAGAGGCGAAGGTAAGTATGAAACGGTCTTTGAAGGATTAGTTCAGAGCTTATACCGTCGTTACAAAGAAACATCATCCGATTATATGAAACAAGAGTATGAGTCCTATATGACCAATACACCTTGCCCGGTATGTAGTGGAGCACGTCTTAATCCCGTAGCATTAGCAGTTACAATTGGTGACAAGAATGTCTCTCAAGTAACAGAAATGTCTATACGCGATATTAAAAGTTTCTTTGAGCAACTGACACTGACAGACCGTCAATTAATGATTGGTGAGCAGATTCTAAAAGAAGTCAATGCACGGGTTGGTTTTTTGGTGGATGTTGGATTAGATTACTTATCCTTATCAAGATCAGCTGGGACTTTATCTGGTGGAGAAGCTCAGAGAATACGTCTAGCAACACAGATTGGTTCTGGATTAGTAGGTGTTGTCTATATATTAGACGAGCCAAGTATTGGGTTACATCAAAGAGATAATGAGAAATTACTTAAAACCTTAAACAACCTTAAGAATCTAGGGAATACCTTAATCGTTGTGGAGCATGATGAAGATACTATGTTTGAAGCGGATTATATCGTGGATATTGGTCCACGGGCTGGTGTACATGGTGGAGAAATTGTAGCAGAAGGTACTGCAGAAGAAATCATGGAAAACGAAGATTCCATAACAGGTGCTTACTTAAGTGGAAGAAAACAAATTCCTATACCTAAACAACGACGTGAAACCAATCATAAATGGATTAATGTAAAAGGTGCTAAACAAAATAACCTAAAGAACGTTAATATAAAAATACCCCTTGGTATATTTACCTGTGTAACCGGTGTATCTGGTTCTGGTAAAAGTTCCTTTGTGAATGAAATACTCTATAAGCGTTTGGCTAGAGATTTGAATCGAGCAAAAATTAAGCCGGGAAAACATATAAGCATGGAAGGTCTGGAACATCTCGATAAGGTAATCGATATTGATCAATCACCTATTGGACGTACACCAAGATCTAATCCAGCCACCTATACAGGTGTCTTTGATCATATTCGTGATATCTTTGCTAGTACAGCAGAAGCTAAGATGCGGGGTTACCAAAAAGGTCGCTTTAGTTTTAATGTAAAAGGTGGACGATGTGAAGCATGTAAAGGTGATGGTATCATTAAGATTGAGATGCACTTCTTGCCAGATATCTACGTACCTTGTGAAGTTTGTCATGGGAAACGTTATAATAGAGAAACACTAGAGGTTAAGTATAAAGGTAAAACAATCTCAGAAGTATTAAATATGACCGTTGAAGATGCTCTAACGTTCTTCGAGAATATTCCAAGAATTAACCGTAAGCTTCAAACTTTATATGATGTAGGTTTAACCTATATCAAACTAGGTCAACCATCTACAACTCTATCTGGTGGAGAAGCGCAACGTGTCAAACTGGCTACAGAGCTTAGTAAACGAAGTACTGGAAAGACCATCTACATTTTAGATGAGCCAACAACTGGACTTCATTTTGAAGATGTGAGTAAGTTGATTATGATTCTTCAACGTCTTGTGGAATCCGGTAATTCCGTTCTTGTCATCGAACATAATCTAGATGTGATCAAAACAGCAGATTATATTATTGATCTCGGACCTGAAGGCGGTGACAAAGGTGGGCTTGTCGTAGCACAAGGAACCCCTGAAAAAAGTTGTTAGATCTAAAAAAAATCATATACAGGCAAGTTTTTGAAGAAAGTATTAAGGAAATAGTGATAGCAAGAAGGAGAAGATACCGTACTAAATACATAAAATATCTTCTCCATCTTGCTTTTATATATAAAAAAATGATACTATGAAATTACCAATTCAAATTATTGGAGATGATCGTATATGAAAAAGGTAAAAATACAGTAGGAACTTCATACAAGTATAAATGAATCGTTAATAATCCTTGCGAAGAGGATTTATTAGTTATGGATTCATTTATATCGTACAAGAGTCCAACATTACTGTTATAGCATTAACACATAACACAGGATGAACTCTGTGTTTTTTTGTGCACAAAATATGAAGAAGGAAGTGATCGTATATGCTAAGAAACAGCATAAAGTATGAAAGAGGAAGTAAAATGATAAGGATGGTTACGAGAGACCGTTAGCTAAGAGACTATAAAGTGAAGGAAGAATTAACTTGAATTGGTGACCTTTATAGATATAGAATATGATGGTCAGATCTCATAGATCATCCTACGAAAAGTGAGGATGACAAATTGAATATAAAAAATATAGGAATCTATGCACATGTAGACGCAGGAAAAACAACCATTACAGAACATTTACTGTATAGAGCAGGAGCCATACGGCATATAGGACGAGTCGATAATGGAGATACCCAGACAGACACCATGGAACTTGAAAGAAAGAGAGGGATATCCATACAATCAGCCCCTATTTCATTTATGTTAGAGCATACAAAAGTTAATCTTATTGACACACCAGGACATGGCGATTTTATTGCAGAAGTTGAACGTTCTATGAATGTGTTAGATGGTGCCATTCTTGTTATATCAGCCAAAGAGGGGGGTCCAATCTCATACGAACCTTCTTTTTGAAGCTCTTAGTAGTAGATCCATACCAACCATTATTTTTGTGAATAAAATTGATCGACTAGGTGTAAATATGGATGAACTATTGGAAGATATACAAAAGAATCTAACGCCGAAGGGACTACCACTGTCCGAGGTGTACAAACCTGGAGAACGGTCTTGTAAGGTAACAGATATCTTTTCAATAAATAAGGAGAAGACATTGGAGTATCTAGCTGATTATGATGAAGAATTGCTAGAAAGCTATATTAACAATCTGCCTGTTGAATTAGAAGTCATGAAGAAAAAAAATCTTATCACTAGCTAACGAAGGTTGTATCTACCCTATAGTGTTTGGTAGTGCATTACACGGTATCGGTATGGAAGGGTTAATGGAAGCTATAGCATGTCTATTGCCTTCTTATGCTACATGTAATGAACAAGTAGTACAACCAACAGGTACGGTTTTTAAAGTTAAAAGAAATGCAAAGAAGCAAAAGCAAGTCTATATACGACTCTATCAAGGTGAGGTGCATACGAGAGACTACTTAAGAGAAGATAAGATTACTAAGATAGAAGGCTTATGCTCAGGAAAAGAAATAGCTGTTGATAAGCTGGCTTCTGGCGATATAGGTATACTATATGGCATGGAGCACTTACAGGTGGGAGATTGTTTTGGCGTAGTTAAGAAAAAATCAAGTCATACAATTAGGTACCCCAACATTAAAAGTACAGATAAAAAACAGTGGAGCATAGTAAACGAAAAGAACTTTTAGATGCTTTAGTTTTGATGTCAGAAGAGGATCCCTACCTTCAATATGAGCTAAGTGATACAGAGCAGGACATTTTTATCAATATTTTTGGCGAGATTCAACTTGAAATAATTAAAGATCGACTCGACCAAGAATATCATATAAGTGTTACATTTGAAGAACCTATGACTATTTTTAAAGAGACACCCGTGGGCGCTGGAGAAGCTGTTATGTATCTATACAATAAGGATCATCCTTTCATAGCAACGGTAGGATTAAGAGTTGAACCGATAGAACGTGGAAAAGGATTAGTTTATCGTTCGGAAGTAACGACAGGTTTTTTACCAAGAAGCTTTCAAAATGGTATAGAAGATGGTATTAGAGATGCGTATGGCCAAGGGTTGAAAGGCTGGGAATTAACGGATATATGCATTACGCTTATAAAGGGTGAATTTCGTAGCGTTGATAGTACACCTTCAGACTTTCGGGATGTTACGCCAATGGTTTTATTAGAAGCTGTTAGTCAAGCAAAGACAAAATTGTTATGGCCATTCCTGGAGTTCAAACTTAAAATACCTCAGGCAATGGTGGGAAAAGCCATGTCCGATTTAATTTGTAAAAAAGCTGTTTTTCAGAAACCAGAATTGATGGGTGAATTTTATAGTATACAAGGCACAATACCAGCCGCCCTTTGTAGAAAATATGAGCTAGAGGTCATAAGCTATACAGAAGGAAAGGGTATTTGGATGACAAGCTTTTATCAATATGATGATGCACCTAGAGATATGGAAGCCCAACGCAAGAAAACAAAAGTAGATCCTTTAAATAAAGGACAATACATTCTTTGCAAAAGAGGAGGAGTGAAAAAATAAAACAACATGATGAGGGCAATAGGTAGATTAATGGTAGTTTTTTATGCGTAGTAGGGTATAACTAAAGGTTGGAAAAATTTATTAACAGACACTTGATGTAGAATATCAATCTATCTATGTTAAGTGTTTTTTTGTGCTATTTAGTGAGTAGGTCAACCCCCCAATGGTGCTAAATATGAACTTTGTAGCATAATGATAACCATTATTAATACCATGTAAAAACACCATGTGAATTATCCTATATCATATGAAATTTCTTAGAGAGCACCATTTGTATAGGTTTGTGAGCATATAATCTAAAAAAAATAAATAAAAAATACCATGCATAGGCGTATCTGCGTGAAAAAACAGTACAATGTTTATGTCTTTTTTTTGTCATTTAGCATTATATAAATAGCCAAATATGATTAAAAGTTAATTTTAAAAGGTTAAAAAATGCATGTTATATATAAAAAAAATAGGTGAACAAAAAGGATAAAAGATAAAAGACTAAATGGAAAATGAAATCCCTAGAACCCCACTATATATAGCATTGTAGCTTTTTGTTCATTTTATTTAATCCCTTAAAAAAAATGTCAATAAAAACAAATAGTGCCGCTTTACTTTTATCACTATTTTTGTTATAATATCTCTTGTATCTTGCATAGATTTGATAAATTATTAACAATAAAACACGTAAGATGGTGCAGCTTTATGAAATTATTTGTTGATTTTCATATCCATACGGTCCTTTCACCTTGTGGTGAAGATGGCATGACCCCTAATAATATTGTTAATATGGCACTGCTAAATGAGTTAGATGCCATAGCCATTACGGACCATAATTCTGCAGAGAATGTAGAAGCTGTTATGAAAGTTGCTAAGAACACCAATCTAATCGTAATTCCAGGCATTGAAATTGAAACAAGAGAAGAAATTCATGTGGTGGGATTATTTTTAAGCCTGGAAGATGTATACAATGTTCAAAAGAAAATTTACACATCTTTACCAACGCTTAATAACAGAGTAAAAATTTTTGGTTCTCAAAAAATCATGAACCAAGATGACGATGTGGTAAAGGAATTAGAACAATTTCTAGTAACGGCAGTTAATTTATCCCTTAATGAAGTGATTGGTTTAATTCACCAGCACGGGGGTATTGCAATACCAGCTCACATTGACCGCCCGAGCTATAGCATCGTATCAAATTTAGGTATGATACCAGAAGACATTGAAACGTCTGTATTAGAAATTTCTCGATTTGCAGATCTAGTAACTTATAGCAATCGTTACAAAGATTACAACATCATTCAGTCATCAGATGCTCACGAACTTGGATATATCGGCATCACTAGACATGCAATTGAGGTAGAAGAAAGAAATATCCAATCTATATTTAAGGCTTTACAGGTATTACCATTAGATGAAGATCGGGTTTGATTCTATAATGAACCTACAAGAGTCGCTAGTTATTTTTAATGAATTATTATAATTTATTAATCATTTACATTATATAATTAAGGAGGTAAACAAATGGCAGTTAACACAGCATTAACAGAAGAAAAGTTCCAAGAGTTGGAGCAATATATTGATGCCATGCCATCTACAAAAGGAGAGCTTATTCGTGTATTACACAAGGCTCAAGAAATCTTTGGTTATTTACCACAAGAGGTTCAGAAATTTGTAGGTAAGCAATTAAAAGTATCAACAGCAAAGGTATTTGGTGTAGTTAGTTTTTTACTCATACTTTACAATGGAACCAAAAGGTGAGTTCGATGTAGCAGTATGTATGGGTACAGCATGTTATGTACGTGGTGCAGACGAAGTATTAGAAGAACTTAAAAAAGAATTGGGAATCGGAGTAGGTGAGACAACACCAGACGGTAAATTCTCCATTACTTCACTTCGTTGTGTAGGGGCTTGTGGACTTGCTCCAGTAGTTATGGTTGGCGAAAAAGTTTATGGTCGTGTAACAAAGGATATGGTAAAAGAAATTCTTGCGAATTACAAGTAATATTAAGACTATCTCTAAAAGGAGGAAAAATAATGGCAAAAAAAATTAAATCTTTTGATGAGCTTAAGAAAATAAAAGAAAACGTTCAATCTAAAGTAGAGCTTAGAGAAAAAGGCGAAAATGTTGATGCACTTATTCAAGTAAAAGTTGCTATGGCAACATGTGGTATTGCATCTGGCGCTAGAGAAGTGATGAACTTTATCATTGATGAATGTGCAAAAGATGGTATTAAGAATGTTGTTGTTACTCAAACAGGATGTATGGGATACTGTTATGCAGAGCCAACTATCGAAGTGACTATGCCTAACAGTGAACCTGTTGTTTATGGCGATGTAACACTTGAGAAAGCAAAAGAAGTGGTTGACAAACATATCAAAAATGGCGAGTTATTAGACGGAATTATACCTGTTACTCATAAAACAATAGAATAATAAAGTTAGGAGGCTTAAAAGATGTCTAACTACAAAATGCATATATTAGTCTGTGCAGGTACTGGTTGTAAATCTGCAGAATCTGATAAAATTGTGGATAATCTTAGAGAGCATGTAAAGAACAACAAGATGGACAGTGAAGTACAAGTATTAAAGACGGGTTGCTTTGGTTTTTGTGAAAAAGGGCCAGTAGTTAAAATATTACCAGATAATACATTCTATGTTCAGGTAACACCAGCAGATGCTGAAGAGATCGTTAATGAGCATATCGTAAAAGGTAGAAAAGTAGAAAAATTATTATTTGAAGACCCAGAAACAGAATTAAAAGTGAGTGACTCCAAGAACATGGATTTCTATAAGAAGCAAATGCGTATTGCTCTTAGAAATTGTGGATTTATTGATCCTAATAGTCTTGATGAGTATATCGCTCGTGACGGATACCATGCTATCGGTAAAGCATTAACAGAAATGACACCTGAAGACGTTATTGCTGTTATAAAAGATGCTGGACTTCGTGGTCGTGGAGGCGGAGGATTCCCTACAGGTCTTAAATGGCAATTTGCTAGAGGATACGAAGCTGATCAAAAAATATGTTATATGTAATGCTGATGAGGGAGACCCAGGTGCGTTCATGGACCGTTCTATCTTAGAGGGAGACCCACACAGTGTTGTTGAAGCAATGGCTATCTGTGGATACGCTATTGGTGCAACAAAAGGTCGCGTATACATTCGTGCAGAATACCCACTTGCTATCAAACGTTTACAAAGAGCGATTGATGATGCTAGAGAAGCTGGTCTTCTTGGTCAAGATATTATGGGTACAGGATTTGAATTTGATATAGAGCTTACATATGGGGCGGGAGCTTTCGTATGTGGTGAGGAGACAGCACTTATTCATTCAATGGAAGGTGAGCGTGGCGAGCCAACTACAAAACCACCATTCCCAGCTGAATCTGGCTATTGGAATAAACCAACAAACGTTAATAATGTTGAGACATTTGCTAACGTACCAGTTATCTTATTAAAAGGTGCTGATTGGTATAAAAAAAATTGGTACAGAGAAATCAAAAGGTACAAAAGTATTTGCATTAGCTGGTAAAATCAATAACGTAGGTCTTATTGAAGTACCAATGGGTACAACGCTTCGTGAAGTTATCTATGATATTGGTGGCGGTATTAAAAATGGTAAAAAATTCAAAGCTGTTCAAACAGGTGGACCATCAGGTGGCTGTTTAACAGAAAAAGACTTAGATACACCAATTGACTTTGACAACCTTATTGCTAAAGGATCCATGATGGGTTCAGGTGGTATGATTGTTATGGACGAAGATGACTGTATGCCAGCAGTTGCTAAGTTCTACTTAGAGTTTACTGAGGAAGAGTCTTGTGGAAAATGTACACCATGTCGTATAGGTACTAAGCGTTTATCTGAGTTATTAGAGCTTATTACAACTGGAAAAGGTAAAATGGAGCACTTAGATGAACTTAAGAGATTAAGCCGTGTGATCAAAGATACAGCACTTTGTGGATTAGGTCAAACAGCTCCAAACCCAGTATTATCGACTATGGAAATCTTCTGGGATGAGTATGTAGCTCATGTTCAAGATAAAACATGTCCAGCAGGTAAATGTAAAGATCTATTAAAGTATACAATCATCGAAGACAAATGTATTGGTTGTACAGCTTGTTCAAGAGTATGTCCAGTTGATGCTATCGAAGGTACGGTGAAAAAAGCCTCATGTGATCGATCAAGAAAAATGTATTAAATGTGGCGCTTGTATGGATAAGTGTAAATTTGGTGCAATCATTTTATCATAATAAAAATCGGTTATTAATATAAATTGTGAGAACGAAAACTCATAAGTAGAATTCTAGAAAAGGAGTGTAACCTAATGTCAGAAGTAAAACTTACGATTGACGGTAAAGAAGTACAGGTACCAAAAGGTAGTACTGTACTTGATGCCGCTAAAAAAATTAGGCATTGAAGTGCCAACATTATGTCACTTAGATTTACATGATACAAAAAATGGTTAACAAAGCAGCTTCTTGTCGTATCTGTGTTGTTGAGATTGAAGGTAGAAGAAATCTTGCTCCATCATGTGCAACACCAGCAGTTGACGGCATGGTTGTTAAAACAAATACAATCCGTGTATTAGATGCAAGAAAGACAGTTCTTGAACTCATGTTATCTGATCATCCAAAAGAGTGTTTAACTTGTGCTAAGTCAGGCAAGTGTGACTTACAAGATTTATCAGAGAAATTTGGAGTAAGAGAAATTCGTGTAACAGGCGAAGCTCAATCCACATACAAGCCAGATTATGCACCAGCTATTATTCGTGATATGGATAAATGTATCATGTGTAGAAGATGTGAAACAATGTGTAATGAAGTTCAAACTGTTGGAGCATTATCAGGTATTAACAGAGGATTCGATGCTGTTGTATCACCTGCATTTGAATCACCACTGGCTGAGACAGTATGTACTCACTGTGGTCAATGTGTAGCTGTATGTCCAGTAGGTGCTTTAACTGAGAATGATCATACATGGAAAGTTGTAGAAGCTTTAGCAGATCCAGATAAAGTTGTTGTTGTTCAAACAGCTCCAGCTGTAAGAGTAGCAATTGGAGAAGAGTTTGGTGGCGAACCAGGAACAATTGCTACTGGCCAAATGGTAACAGCTCTTAGAAATCTTGGATTTAATAAAGTATTTGATACAGACTTTGCAGCAGACTTAACGATCATGGAAGAAGGTACTGAGTTACTTGGTCGTTTAAATAAATTCTTAGCAGGTGACAAGAATGTGCCATTACCTATTTTAACATCTTGTTGTCCAGCATGGGTTAACTTCATAGAAGGTCAGTTCCCAGAATTAATTGATATTCCTTCTTCAGCTAAGTCACCACAGCAAATGTTTGGTGCAGTTGCTAAGACATTCTTGGCTGAGAAGATGGAAGTTCCAAGAGAAAAATTAGTAGTCGTTTCTATTATGCCTTGTCTTGCTAAGAAATATGAAGCAGCAAGAGACGAGTTTAGTGTAGATGGTAACCCAGATGTTGATATTTCAATTTCAACAAGAGAGTTAGCTCACTTAATTAAGAGAACGAACATGAACTTATTTGATTTAGAAGAAACTGACTTTGATAATCCATTAGGAGAGTCAACAGGTGCTGGTGTAATCTTTGGTTCAACAGGTGGTGTTATCGAGGCTGCTACACGTACAGCTTATGAAATCCATACTGGTGAAACTTTAGAGAAAGTTGACTTCGAAGCATTAAGAGGATTTGACGGCGTAAGAGTAGCTGCTGTTCAGATGGGTGAGTTCACACTTAACATTGGTATTGCTCATGGTCTTGGTAATGCTAGAAAATTATTAGAAGAAGTTAAGGATGGTAATCCAAGAAATCTACACGCTATTGAAATCATGGCTTGTCCTGGTGGATGTATCGGTGGTGGTGGTCAGCCATTCCATCATGGAGATTCAGAAATTCTTAAGAAGCGTATGGCTGCAATCTACGAAGTAGATAAGAATAAGCCTCGCAGAAAATCTCATGAAAATGAGTCTGTAAAAGCATTATACGAACAATTCCTTGGTGAGCCAATGAGTGAATTAGCGCATAAGTTACTTCACACACACTACCATGTAAAAGATAGAGTATAGTAAAAATATATAGAATGGTTTCTGCTTTGGCAGGAACCATTTTTTTTAATAGTATAAGAGATTCTGCTTTCTATTCTCCTAGAAATCTTTTATGTTGCTAGGTTACTATTGTTTTAACTCATCAATATAATATTCCCATAAATAGCGTGAATAATCTTCTTAAGGAGTGCATATGGTAAACCTATGCATTAATACACAAGGAGGTTATCATGAATAAAAAAATAAGCTTATTATTATTTAGTGGTGAGTTCGATAAAGCACTGGCTGCACTTATTCTGGCAAATGAGGCTAAATCAATGGGAATGGATGTGACTATATTTTGTGCCTTCTGGGGACTGCTTTTAATAAGAGACCCAGAGAAGTTATCTGCTGATCATAAAACGATCTACGAAAAAATGTTTGGGGTTATGACACCAAAAGGAGCGGATGATTTACCATTATCCAAGATGAACTTTGCTGGAATTGGTAAAATGATGTTATCAGAAATGATGGAAGATGCAGATGCACCACCTTTAGATGCTTTTCTTAAAGGTGCTGTTAAGAAGGGCGTTACATTTTATGCTTGCAAATTATCAACAGAAGTCATGGGTTTTGAGAAAGAAGAGTTTATAGATGGTGTTGAGATTGTTAAAGCGAAGGACTACTTACAGATAGCAACAGAATCGGACATGCAATTATTTATTTAGATCAATATAGGGCTTTAAAAAAAACAGTGGCTATTTTAACATGCTACAAATGCTTCAAGATGTAGATAACAGTGACGTTTGTAGTTCGTTTTAATAAGGAAGTAAGTGGTAATAATAGTGGAAAAAATTGTCTGACAATTACGGTTTACATAAAAAATTATTGTAGACAAGTATCCACATTTTTACCCTAATAATAGATGGAATTTTAGGTTATTCACAGAGTTATACACATTATCCACAGAAAAAACGTTTACGGAAAGTAAAAAATCCACTATTATCTATTCTAAAAAAAGTCAATTGCTCCCAAACAATAGAAAATTATGAATAAAAATCAAGGCTTCACATAATGTTTTATAATTCATTATATGACAATTTATTTGGGTTTTAATACGGGTTATGAATCGATATTATATTTGGTTAATCGCCAATAATTGCAATTTTATATCCTATATATGTCTTTAAAAAAAAGGATTAAGAGGACTCATATCGAATATAATAATATAGACTATTATTTCAATAAATATAAGTTGAATGAATCAATTGCTAAAAATATAGTAATTAGTTAGTAGGATTCAGCTTATAAAATAAGGTGAATGTAGTTAACTAAAAAATTACCTTATATCAAAGATATATTCAACATATATATGGAATATAGAAGTCTATGATATCTTGAAAGGAGTTGGTAGTATGCAATACATTATAAGTGGAAAGAACATTGAGATTACCAAAGCATTAAGAGAAGCAACTATCGCTAAATTAAATAAGATGGAGAAGTATTTCGGGCCTGACAACGAAGCTCAGATTACCATGAGTGTTCAAAAATTAAGGCATATCATAGAAGTTTCAATACCAATAAAGGGAAATATCATTCGTGCAGAAGTCTCAGCTGAGAGTATGTATACAGCTATAGACAATGTAGTTGATGTTCTTGAAAGACAATTACTTCGTCATAAAAACAAGTTAATAACGAAACACCGTAATGCTGGTACATTCAAAATGGATTTTGTTACAGAAACAACCAGCGAAAAAAAACTTGATGATAATAAGATTGATGTGGTAAGAACAAAACGCTTCGAGATGAAACCCATGGATGTGGAAGAAGCTTGTATGGAAATGGATTTACTAGGACATAACTTCTTCGTATTTAGAAATCGTGATACAGATGAAGTCAATGTGGTTTATAAGAGAAAGCAAGGTACTTATGGCTTAATTGAACCAGAATTTTAAAAAGTGGAACCCGAAAGTTCCTTTTTTTATGAAGGTGAACAATCCATAAAAAAAATCTATGTAGAGGCTTATGAGGAATTATGTGTCACGAGCTATTTTTCGATATTGCAGTGGAGTCATACCAACTTTTGCATGAAATAGCCTAGAAAAATACATTTCATTGCTAAATCCTACCTCTTGTGCTATTTCTTTTACTTTTTTATTAGAACTTAAAAGCAAGGATTGTGAAAATTGCAATCTTTTTTTTATTAATATACTGTCTTGGTGGAATCCCAAAAGTCTTAGAGAATAAATTAGAAAAATAAACAACATCTAAATTCACTAAATTTGCAAGGGTCTCAAGATATATATCTTGAGATATATTTTGGTCAACGTAATGAATGACCCTGGAAAAGCGATCAATTTGGGAATTGAATGTTGTAGTTTCTTCGAAAAAAGATGCAAGAAGTAACTGAATGGCTCCTTTTGTTCGTAATATTGAACTTATTTTATTGGATCTATAATGGTCCATAATGATCTGAAAAAACATACGTGAATCTTGACAATTATTAGTATTAACTTCCATTATTGGCATCTCAGATTGGTGTGTATTCATATTTAGTATAGAGTCAGCTTGAAAATGAACAAAATAATGCCCCATCATATCTTTGCAAATAGTTTTTATCATCATAAAAGCAGGTAGCAAATACATATAGCCTTTTTTTTAATTGTATATGTCGATCGGTTAATTCTACTTCAGCTTCGCCTTCAGTGACATAGTAAATTCTGTTATGAGGATATGAAAAGGATTGTTTAGTCCAATCTGATGAAACTGTTTTATATTTTGCTAAATGAATCGTAATATTTGGATCAAATAAGATATTCTTCATTTTCCTTCACCTTTAAAATGTGCAATATTATCTATGATATATTCATTGTTAATGTTTGAATTATACAATATAATTTATTATAATAATTAATTTATGTGATGTAAAGGAGAAAATTATGATAAAACAACCTAATGTTATTTTTATATTAACAGATGACCAAGGTTACGGAGATTTAGGTTGCACAGGAAATCCTATTCTTAAAACACCTCATATTGACCAATTCTATAACGAGAGTATACGATTAACCAATTTTCATGTTGGTCCAACATGTGCGCCTACACGTGCGGGATTAATGACAGGTCACTATGCTAACAGTACAGGGGTATGGCATACAATTGGTGGTCGTTCCCTTCTTAGAAAAGAGGAGTGGACACTTGCTACTGCTTTGAAAGAGAATGGATATGTAACCGGTATTTTTGGAAAGTGGCATCTAGGAGATGAATACCCTTATCGGCCACACGATAGAGGATTTGATAAATCCATTGTTCATGGAGGTGGTGGTATTAGCCAAACACCCGATTGGTGGGGCAATGATTACTTTGATGATGTGTACAGTAGCAATGGAGAATCACAGGAATTTTCTGGCTACTGTACAGATGTTTTCTTTAGAGAAGCCATGACGTTTATTGAAGAAAATAAAGAGCAGCCTTTTTTTTGTTATATTCCAACCAACGCTCCCCATTATCCATATAATGTTGATAATAAATATTCGGATATGTATAAAGATCTGGTGCCAAATAATAATATGGAGCGAGCATGTTTTTATGGGATGATTAGTAATATAGATGATAACATAGGCATTCTTCGACAGAAGTTAAAAGATTTAAATATTGAAGATGATACTATTCTAATATTTATGACAGATAATGGAACAAGTGGTGGTGTCATAACTGATGAATATGGTTTTGTCATAGATGGATATGGTGCTGGATTAAGAGGGCAGAAGAATTCAGAATACGAGGGTGGCCATCGCGTCCCCTTTTTCATCCGCTGGCCAAAAGGAGAATTAAAGGGTGGAAAAGATATTAATGAACTTACGGCTAATATTGATTTCATGCCTACAATACTAGATTTATGTCATATTTCAGTCAATGATTGTCATCAGTTTCATGGAGAAAGTATTGTAGATCTTTTATATGAAGGCGGGAATACAACTAAAAATAGAGTAATTGTAACAGATTCCCAACGAGTTCCCTATCCTGTTAAGTGGAAAAATAGTTCAGTCATGACAAATCAATGGCGATTAATTAATGGGCAAGAGCTATATGATATCAATGTGGATAGGGAACAAAAAAAATGATGTTGCATCTCAATATTCAAAGGTTGTTGATGATTTAACACAAGAATATGATAAATGGTGGCATTTGGTATCTGGAAAATTCAATGAGGATATTCCGATTTTTATTGGACAAAAACCTATTGCGATTAACTGTCACGATATAAGAAATGAAGACTCTGATGTACCATTCAATCAACGTTTGATTAGGCAGGGGAAGTATGTAACGGGTTATTGGGAAATTGAAATTGAAGAGTCCGGTTCTTATGAATTTGAACTAAGAAGATGGCCAGCTTCTACTAATTATGCCATATCAAAGGGAATTGAAGGTAGTGATATTATGTTTAACAAGGAACATATTAGTAAGGAGCAATGGGACTTTTATAGAGGTGGTAAAGCAATATCCATTAACAAAGCGTATATAAAAATACAAGAACAAGTGCATACTTGTGCTATAACAGAAGACGATACAGTTGTAAACTTCATAATAACTCTTAAGAAAGGAAAAGCTATTCTTGAAGCATGGTTTAGTAAGAATGAGCAAAGGATAACATCAGCTTATTATGTTTACGTCACAAAAATTTTATGACAAGGATTAATGAGAAGGATATGTAAAAATGTCACTAAATAACTGAATAGGTCACTATATATTTGGTATTTTTCATGATAAAATATTCCTATCAATTATCAGTAGGAGGTAATTATGAAAAAAAATAACTAAAATAGTCGTTATAATTCTAAGCGTTACAATGATAATGGCACTGATGGCAGGGTGTAGTCCAAAGAAAGATGAAGTGGGAAAAGATAAAGAAGCAACAGGAGAAAAACAAACCCAAAAGGATAAAGAACCACAAACAAAAGATAAAGAAAAAGTAACGATTAACTTCTGGACCTGGTATCCCTCAGCAGAAGAGTATGAGCCATTAATAAAAGAGTTTGAAGAAGAGACAGGAATCGGTGTAGAGTTATTTGTAATTGGTTCAGCGGACTATCAAAAAAAATTGCCACTTGCATTAGCGTCAGGTGAGAAAATTGACGTAGTTGGTGTGCAACCTAATATGGCAAATCAACTTACAACATTTTTAGAGCCACTAGAACCCATGCTAAATGAGAAATATCCAGAATGGAAAGATAACTTTAATGAAGAAGATCTTAGACAATGTAAACAAGTAACAGATGGTGAACTTTATATGTTGAATAATGGGTCTGTTGGTGATTGGTTTATTTTCTACAACGCAGATATGATTGAAGAGCTTGGGCTTGAGGTTCCAACAACATACGCAGAATGGTCAAACTTCAACCAAACAATTAGAAAAGAAAAAACCAGATGTTATTCCTTTTGCTTATTGGGGTGGTATATCTCATATCTACTACCAAACAGCAGCTGTTTTATCTGGTCAAGATAGTAAATATTTAAATGACATTCGTTATGAGAACAAACCTTGGAATGGAGAAGGCTTTGTACAAGGAATTGATAACCTTATTCGTATGTTTGATGGTAAAATTGTTGATATCGACGAAGTTGCAGACTTAAATAGAGATAGAGCTCTCGAATTATTTGCACAAGGAAAAGTTGCTTCTTATATGGATGGAAGCTGGGGTGCAACCATGCTTAGTAAAGCTTATAGAGAAAGTAACGGGTATACAAATGATGTAGGTGCATTTGCCTTCCCAGTAGCCAATGAAGGTGGGCAAACTTCCGTCAGAACATTTATTAATAATACGACAGGTATTGTAAAAAGCTCAGAACATAAAGATGAAGCGTTTGAACTTTTAAAATTCTTAGCCCTTGGTAAAGGTACAACAACATTTGCCAACAAACAATATTGGTTTACATCCGTAAAAAACTATGAAGTAGACTTTAGTAAATTCCAAACACCAGCGTCTAAAGCAGGTTATGAAAGAATACTCAAAGCAGTATCGGAATCAAAGATAGACAGAAACAACCCAAATGCTTTTCCAGAAAAAGCAGGTGCTATTATACAAGGTGCAATCTTAAAAGGTAAAAAAAGATGCCCAAGAAATAGCTGATAAACTACAAGAAGAATGGGAATTTGGAATGTATGAATAACAATAAGTAGCATAATAATGGGTAATGCAGGAATAACAACAGGGCTAGCTTACGCTAGCTTTGTTACTCATGAAATAAATCATGTTGATTAGATAGTCTAAATCATAATGGGATGAGAGTCGTTCTTTTTCTAAGGAGGTAATAATGGAAAATAAAAAAAAATGGAAGAATCTATTATTTATTCTACCAGCCTTATTAATCGTTTGTGGTCTACTGATTTTTAGCTTTGCTTTTATGTTAAAAACAAGTTTCTTCAAAGTTGGATTAACATTTATTGATGCCAAATATATAGGCATTAAAAATTTTCAACTTATACTGAGAGATAAAAATTTTGTTAAGGCACTTATCAATACATTTGTATTTGCTACAGCACGTATTTTAATCTTTACAACTATAGGCTATTTATTAGCTGTTGGTTTAACATTTAAGTTCAAAGGCTTAAAATTTGTTAATGCTATCCTTTTTGCACCAACATTAATACCAATTGCTTTGTTAGCCCTTGTATTTCGAAATCTATTTGAAAACAAGACAGGAACAATCAATCAAGTTCTCCGATTTTTACACTTAGATATTTTAACCGTTAACTGGTTAGGGAGGCCAACATCAGCGTATATTGCGATTATCATACTTGGTGCTTTTACAATTGGTGTTGCCATTATGTATTATTCGGCAGATTTAACAACTGTAAGCCAAGATGTGATTAATGCGGCCATCATTGATGGCGCATCCTTTAGCAAAATTGTTATTTATATATTATTTCCCTTAATGAAAAACACCCATAAAACAATTATTGTTGCCATGTTAATTGGTGGTATCAGAGCTTTCGGTGAGGTTTTTATGTTAACCAACGGAGGTCCTGGAGGGAGTACAGAGATTATTGGGACGTATCTATATAATTATATTTCATCAGGAGGATCTTATATAGGTTACGCATCTGCTTTATCTCTTATTACAATGATCATTGCTCTAATTTTATCCATCATACAAATAAAAGTACTCTATAAGAAGGAGGCATAAGCATGGATTTAATTTCTGTAGATAGAGTCAGAAAACGTATTATAACATTAATCATGTATTTTTTGGCATTCATATGGCTTGTACCTTTTATTACACTCATTAAAAAAAACTCTTCTAGGAGGGGGATTTAGTAATTATATATATATTTTGACGAATAAGGTTAATAATATCTACATTCCATTTACGTATGTTAATTCATTTATTATTGCTTTATTTACTTGCGTTATTACATTAACGATTGCATCATTGGCTGCTTTCGGATTTTCAAAACTAGAAATGAAACATAAGAATTTATTATTTAATGTTATCATCGTTGGACTTGCAACCCCTGCAATATCCATTGTGATTCCTATGTATTTCTTATATAACAAGACTGGATTATTAAACACAAGAATAAGTGTGATTATTGCACAAATTGCACTTTATTTACCTATGTCTATATTGATATTAAGAAATTTCTTCGATAGTTTGCCAAAAGCATTGATGGAATCAAGTAAAATTGATGGAGCAAGTAATTTCCAAGTGTTTTATTATATATTTTTACCCCTAGCAAAACCAGCCATTGCAAACTTAGGCGTACTTACTGTTTCTTGGTCATTTAAAGATTTTTTGGTACCTTTGATTTTTATTACAGATGTTAAGCTGTATCCAGCGACTGTATCCATTAGTGCTTTGGTAAGTGAATTTAGTTCTTCATTAACCAATATTGGTCGATATAATACAGCTCTTTGCTTTTTAGCAATACCACCGTTGATTATTTATGTTATCGGACGTAAATACTTTGAAAAAAGGGTTAGTGAGTGGTGCGTTAAAGGATTAAGCTTTGAATAAGTATATACATTAAAGTATAATAGTCTTATGATACAAGAATTGAGGTATGTTAATTTGAAAGAGCTTAGAAATATAACCATCAATAAAAGATTAAAAAAAATTGCTTATTTTATTGTGTCAGTATTGCCGATGCTGGCCATGAGTTTGAGCATATATTATCAATCTTTGATTTATATAGGTGAAATTAACTTAAAATATCTCAACCAAACGCAATTGTACACACAAGAAATAATGACCCAACAGTATAAAGATTTTAATTCAGGAATAGTACAAATTATTTACCAGTCAAGGTTTCAAGAATACTATAAAGATTTTTTTTGGATCATAAAATGGAATCCATATACTTTAAATACCTGTTAGAATCGGACATTAGAAAACTGTTTATAGAAACGAATAAAAGCATTGATGCAGTGGCTATTCAACCTAAGTTGACCCAATCAAGAATCAATCTTTATATTGACGAAGATTTATATGGTGAGTTATTGACATTGGATAAAGGTGTTTATGAACAGGCGGAACAATTAAATGGAAGATTCTTTTATCATTATCAATCCATCAATGGAAGGAAAATGTTGGTCGCTACTCGAAAAATCTATGCCATGTATAGCAAAAAAACAATAGATGCAGGATATATGTCAATTTTTCTCAATGATCATTTTTTTTGATGTTATTCATAACATAGATTTCGACGGTAATATTAAAATTTTTTGTAGATGACTATGCAATGTATTCAAAGAATGACAAGCCTTTCCATAAAGAACAAAGTTTTTTTTGTGAAACAACACATGGATGATTATAATATGGAATTATGTACATTTATAGATAAAAAAAGAAATGAATAAAGAAAAGATTCATTTATCCATACTATTATTTATGGTTGCATTGATTCTATTTGGTTTCTCATATATATTCAATTACATTTTCTCCAATTCGATTATTAATCCGCTAAAATTACTATCTTTAGCTTCCCAAAAAGTTGCAGGGGGCGATTTTGAGATTAAAATCAAAGAAGATGGGAAAGATGAAATAACAGCTGTGGTCAAAAGTTTTAACACAATGGTTGTGAAATTAAAATCCCTTATTTTTAAAAATTACGAATCAAAACTTAAAGAAAAAAGATTATAAATTAAAATTGCTTCAAATGCAAATCAATCCACATTTCTTATATAATACACTGGATACCATACGTTTTCGGGCAATAAAAGCAAATCAAGATATATTGAGTAAGGACATAACCCTTCTTTCTAAAATGTTTAAAAATATGTTGAATGAGGAATCCGTCATAACTCTTGAGCAAGAAATAAGCTATATTAAGGATTATATGTATTTTCAACAAAATAATTATAAAGATCTTTTGTTAGTGACATTTGATATAGAAAAGGAAGTAGAGCCTTGTTTATGTGTTAAATCCATCATTCAACCAGTTGTTGAAAACAGTATTCTTCATGGTATGGATGAGACGAAGTCCATACTTAATATCTCAATTCAAGCTAAAAAGATTGCAGAGTATCGAGTAGATATTATCATTGAAGATGATGGTAGAGGAACAGATCAAAATTTAATGTTAGAGGACCATCTAAAGCAATATCCTAAACACATAGGTCTTAAAAATATTCATGACAGGATTAGAGAATTTTATGGTGAAGATTATGGGATTGAATTCTATTCAGAAAAAGGTAAGGGTACTGTAGTAACCCTTAAAATAGACAATATTATTGGGTGATGAAAATGAAGATTTTAATCGTTGATGATAATAAGGTTGTGCTTGAAGGTTTACAATCACTTCCTCTTTGGGAGCAATTAGATATTGAAGTCGTAATAAGTGAAAATGTTACACAGGCATTGGACGTTATTCATAGAGTTGAGATTGACATTGTTATGACAGATATTAAGATGCCTGGACAATCAGGTCTATTCTTGTGCAAATATCTTTATAATAATTATCCTTGGATCTACACAATTATTGTTAGTGCCTATCAAGATTTTGAATATGCATCAGAAGCGATTGATTATAAGGTGAATAAATTTCTAACAAAACCTGTGGATATTGACGAGTTAAATCAAATTATAAAAAAAATTTTGGTGCCAAAACAAAAAGATAAAGCCAATGAAAAATCGTTGTTGTATCAATTGATCTTTGGTAAAAAGAATCAAAAGGAACTATGTATGCATATTAAGAAATCAAAGAAAATAACCAAATTTTATGTCATGATCTCTAAGTCCAATGATGTGAAACAATGGGCTACGTTATGTTGTTATGATACGGATCTGGGTCATTATGTTTATTTAATAAAAGTTGAGGATATGGTATTGAATAAAGGAAATAAAGTTGGTGGCGTTATCAGTGACTTAATGTCTGATTTAGATAAAATTCGGACAAAACATAACGATTTAATATTGATCAAAGATGTACTTTATTTTTTATGAAAATAGCATGCATACAGAGCGTGATATCTATAATAAAAGAGCTTTACATGATGAGACGTATTCATTAATAAACGATAAAAGCAAACTGTTGAAGCACTATTTACACCAGCATGAGCAAAGTCTTGAAGCAATTAAAAGGTTTTTTTTTGAATGTCAAGAACAGGTACTATTATTTATCACAAGAAGATGTAATAGATTTAATGCACTATTATATGATTCTGGCTATGAGAGAAGAAAGATATATAAAAAAAAGATAAAGACTTTTCATGTGATCAGTATTATGACTATGTAAGACTGGCAAAGACATTTGACGAGGCTTTAGAAGAATTGATGCGGTTCATAGTAGCCCTACAAGAATATCACCTTGAGTATCTGAAAGATAAGGATACCAGGTTCATACAAGAATTGGAAGACTATGTGAAGAATCATCTAAATCAGCCTCTAACGCTCCAAGTATTAAGTGAAGAATTTAACAAAAGTAGCTCCTATATATCAAAAAAAATTAATATGGTGTTGGGTAGATCTTTTACAGATTATTTAAATGTGCAAAGAATTAACATGGCAAAGGTACTTTTGAAAGAAAGTGACTATACAATAAAAGCCATTGGAATAGAAGTAGGGTATATCAGTATGCGACACTTTCTCAGAACATTTAAAAAAATATGAAGCATGTACGCCAACGGAATATAGACAATTATATAGCAAATAGTGGAGGGATACTATGAATTTCAAAGACAAAATTGTAGCACCTAGCCAGTCTCAAAGATTAGAACAAACATCCTATTTTTCATGGGGGGCTAGTGTCATAAAAGACGATAAAGGTATTTATCATATGTTTATGTCAAGATGGAAAAGGAATATACTTTTTTTGGATGGTTGACTAAATCTGAAATAGTAAGGGCTGAGTCCAAGTATAAAGAAGGACCTTTTGAAATTAAAGAATCCTTAGACCAACTCATGAATCAAGGGTGGGCAAATAGGATGGTACATAACCCAACTATCATTGAGTATAACAAAAAATACTATTTATTCTATATAGGAACTACTTATGATGATTATGTGCCCGTTGTTCCAAAGGATTTTGGTAACCCATATGATGTGATTAATCATCCAGCAAGATACAATCAAAAAATAGGTGTAGCTGTGGCAGATAGTTTAACTGAACCCTTTAAACCAAGTACGCATAATCCAATTCTTGATAAACGGCAAGGGGAGTGGGATTGCACTTTTTGTATGTAATCCCTCTATTTTTGTCGAGGATAATGGCCAGGTAAAAAATGATATATAAGGCAAAGCTTGAACATGAGGAAAAGTTAATTCTAGGTGCAGCAATTGCCAATGATCCAGAAGGTCCTTATGAAAGAAAAGGACCTTCACCCTTATTTGATTATGACATAGAAGACCCGTTTATATGGAAACAAGAAGGTAAGTATTATATGTTGGCCAAAGACATGAGAGGTCATATTGTTGGCAAATATGATGGCATTTTATTTGAATCAGAGGATGGACTTAATTTTGTTATATCATCCAATGCATTAGCATGGGACCATGAAGTGATATACACAGACAAAGAGACAGAACACCCGCTTTTTGTGGAGAGACCCCAACTGCTTATTGAAAATGGACAACCAAAATGTTTTTATACTGCTATTTCAAATGATAGAAGTCATTCGTATAATTTGGCGAGAGTACTTAAATAAATCCCCCAAATATCCTGATTTATATCAAGATTATAAGATTGTAAAGTTTACACATAAAAAGATGGTATGCATAAAAGCAAACCATCTTTTCTTATTCTAATATCTTTAATCCAGTGGTACCTTAAGAAATTCATAGCCTCTCATAATATCAAATCCTGTTAAGCCATCAGTCGATTTTTCGATATATTGAATGAAATCAGAGAGATTTTTTATAGGAGAGTCGTCTATAGCTGTAATAACATCAGAACTTCTGAAACCTATTATATAGGCTCTTGAATCCTCCCTAACCTCTGAAACTACAACGCCTGAATCGTGACCTCCTAATGAGTCGATAAGATCACCATCGGTAATATCTTGTAAAGTTGCACCCAAATAATCATAGGATTCCTGGGGGTTTTCATTGGAAATAAATAAATCGCTTGTTTTTCTAGCAGATCCTTTTATAAGTGTGTTAAGCCAACTTGGGTATTGAAGATTGTCCACAGCATCAAATGCAGCTACCTCCTCAAAACCAATACATATGTTATTGTCAAATGTTTGTGCTCTTATGACGGTAGATTCTGTAATGGTTATGGGTGATTCATACTTCATTGAATCAAGTGTTGGGTCACTACCATCAACGGTATAATAAACAACACCACCTCGAACATGTGGTTTTAATGTAATAGTGGTACTACCGACGAACTGTCCACCATGAGGTACAATCTTTGTTTGTTCGTGACCAAATGAATTCATGTTAAATGGTTTGAAACCTAATTGAAAAGCTGGTGAATCAGGCTTGAGTCTATAATCTTCTTTCTCGGGATTCATAAACAGTGGATCGGCAAATACGGAATGGTTATCATAGCCTTCTTCTTGCCAACTTTTTTAAATCAAAGTCTTTAGTTGGTATTTGAGATCTTACAAGAAAGTTATTGGTATTAACATTATAATATAGATTATAATCGATGCGATCTCCCCAAGGGTGACTGGGCATTCTTGCTGGACGTAACATATGATCACAAGGTTCTTCATCTCCTTGCTTTATACCTGCTACAACGATAATATTTCGTTCAAAAGTATCTCCACTATCTTCAGGCCAAACATGAAAGCCTAGAGCCACTGAACTGATACAAATATTATTTTCTACTTTACGGTAAAACCCATCTCTTAGCTTAATAGTAGAGCCTAGATTTAAATTGTTATAAATGTGATAGTTTGTCGATCCATCATCTAAATCGATGGTCCAATTACCAGCACTTATACTCTTCCTAAAGTTAGCAACCCTATTATTTCTAATGACAATCGTCTTAGGCGAATCCAATAAAGCAAAGTCTTTGTCCAAACCATCACTAACGCCATGATTCCATTGACGGTCTCTTCCCCATGCATTAAAAGGTCCGTGTTCACCCGTTTCACGAACGGTTTCCCATATGTCATTATACTCAATGACATGACCTCCCCATGTGCCATCATTAATATTAATGGCAGCTCTAGGTACATTATAGATGGTATTATGACTAAGGGTTATATCCATACTTTTTGAAATGATGACACCAGCTGTTTGCTTGCCATAAATGCCTATATCACTGATCTGATTATTATAGACCAGACATTCAGCTGGATAATCCGGTGATTTTGGACCACTAATAGTATCAATATCGGATTTATCTCGAATTGCAATTTCATTATCGGCTACTAAGAAGGTCGCATAGTTTCTTACAGCTTCTTTTGAGCCAACAAAACATATGGCACTTTCACCTGTTTTTTCGAATCGATTATCAGTAATTTTGATGTCTCTGTTATAGTTGCTAATAAAGATTGCGTTTCCACCTGTTTCATTAAAGTAACAGTCTTCAACCGAACAGTTTTCTGCACCTTCAACATAAATGGCACCGCCACGAAAAATAGACCAATCCCCTCTGGATAGGGGCTCATATGGATTCATAAAAGTAGTACAGGTGCCAGTTATGGTAAAGCCTTTGATTGTAATATATTTAACGGGGTTATGGATATTCCCTTTGAGTTCAAATAAGTTATCCAGTGTTGCTATTTCTACAATTGCTTCGTGCAAATTTTCATATTCAAAAGGCATATAGTAGAGTACACTTGCAGTTTTGTCGTAAAAATATTCTCCTGGAGCATCAAGCTCTTCGAATATATTTTCGACAAAGAATCTAGAACGATGGTTAATACCAAATCTTCTTTGAAGCTGAAAACCACCATATCCAAGATTAATTGTATGATTCGTCCGATCTACATTCTTAATTCTGTATTGCATATTTCCCCAGAAATGACTTTGAAAAACATGTAATATACCCGTTGTTGGATTTTGCCACTCTTTATTAGAAAAAGTAAGGGGATCATATATAAGTTGCTTAGAAGGTCTTTTATCTGTTCCATCAATGGGATTAATGTAACCATCCCCATCCATGAGTGGATTGTGACTGTCGTAGTTGGGGTATCTTGCCAAAATCCTTCTTTGACCATTAATAAAGAGCTGGTCTATTTTATCAAATGGCTCTAGTTTGCACATGAAAATACCATTCTGATAGTTTTCCCATTGGGGATGAATTTGCTTTGTGCCACTTAATGTAACTTTTTCACCAGGATAAGCACAATATGTAATATCTAAATTCGCTGACCCAGCATCCTTTGCTGTTAAAGTGATGGGCTGATCGAGCCTATGTATGCCTTCTCTTAATATTACTTGTATCGATTTATAATCTTCTTTATTTTTCTCTCGAATAACAGAACAAGCTTTCTTTAGTGTTGCAAAAGGAGCTTCTTTCGTTCCAAGATGTTTGTCATTACCATTAATAGCAACATATAGTTTTAGTTCTTTTATAGTCTCCATATCGTTCCTCCTGGTCGATGGTTTATTTAATGTTATCACATACATAGGATTCATACAAGCTAACAAAAAAACATCTGATGATAGGATTTGCCAAACACAACTTGTTCTTATAGGTATTAATCAAACGTTATAATTTGAATTATGTTCGTATAATTATTAGGCGAATAGCTATTTACAAAGAATAGTAAATTTGATAGTATGTATTATATAATTGCAACAAAAAATATTTAGGTTATGCAATAACAGATTATGTAAGATTACTAAAATAGAAATAAGACCATGAATACTTTTTAGAGGAAGGCCTAGTAAATATTTTTGGGATTGACCATAATAAGAAGTGTCATAGTGGCGTTATACCTATAAAGGCAGACATTCATAATAGAAACATAAAGGTGGATAAAATATGAAATTATCAAAAGTAGTTACTTTTCTTAGATTACTTTTCCCATATGTACTTATACTGATCGTCGTCATAATATTTGGTACACAAACTTATGATAAAGTATTAAGATTATCTACACAGGAAACCATCAATACCCAACGATCAATATTAAATAATACCCAACAAGTCATTAGTATGCGATTAGAAGAAATCAAAAATATGGCTATCGAGTTATCTTATGATGAACAGTTTCGAATGAAAATTATTAGACAAGACAGTACTGGTGATAGTAATTATTATAACACTATAGAAACTTGGAAGACATTTAAAGATAGACAGAAAAATAATGAATTTATCTTTGATTACTTTATCTATTTTAAAGATAAGAATTTTATCATATCCCCTAACCAATTATCCAATAGAGTAGAATTATATTATGATAAATTCCTGAATTATGAAAGTATGTCGTATGATGATTGGTATGAGACTTTTATTAATCAATATCATAATGGTTCATATTATCCAGCAAGTAAAGTGACAGTAGATAATAAGGTACATTCAATCATAACATACATTCATTCACTGCCATTAGATTATACCAAGGGATATAGTGCTGTTTTAATGGTATTAATCGATGAGGAAGAAATGAAACAATATTTTAACACATACTTGGCTTCCAAGGGGGGATGGTCGATTATTGTAGATGAGAATGGAAATATTATTACACAAGTGGGCGGAGAAAAAGATAGTTTATCACAAATTGATATAGAGGATATCCTATCGCGTAACTTTAAGGAAATCGTGTATAAAGGCGATAAAATGTTAGCCGTTGGTATGACATCTGATTATAATGGATGGCGGTATATTAATGTGATTTCAGAAAACGTTGTCATGGATGAGGTCAATATCATTAAGGATAATACTAAGATCTTAACGTTTATTATTATAGCAATACTGATTTTACTATCGATTTTATTCGCTTACAGTAATAGCAAACCTGTTAATAAATGGATTAATCGCTTAACTGTATACAATAAAGAAAATAACAACAAAGTTGTTAACCAATATTCAATTTTGGATAATCTAATTAACAATGTTATAGAAAGTAATACGGAATTAAAGGAAATGGTAGAAGAACATATGCCATTAGTTAGAAATGCAATTTTTCTGAGATTAATTAATGGTAATTTTACAGATAACAACGAATTTGAACAGCTATTAAAAGGCACAGGAATAAAGCTTAAGGCTGATTATTACTGCATTGGGTTGGTGAAGATTGGGGGATATGTCTCAGATTTATCCAAAGAAGCAATTGATGAATTAAATTATAATAGAATTATAGCAAACAAGATAATTCATGATATTTTAAAGGATAAAAACTATGTTTTTTATTTAGGAGATAACCGATTAGCTATATTATTTCTTGGGGAAAAACAAGATCAAAATAAGATGAAAACATATATTGATCAAATATGTAATGCTATTATTATAGGCTTAAAACAATATAACATTAATGTTTTTTTAGCATTAGGAAATGTCTATAATGATATAGGAAGCATCTATCGATCACTGGAAGAAGCAAACAAAGTTTTGGATAATGTCATCTACAAAAGCAATAATAGGATAGAATGGTATGAAGAAGTATATAGAAATCAAGAAACGAATTATTATTTCCCTATGGATATGGAGAACAAATTAATTAATGTGGTGAAATCAGGGAATATAAGAGAGACAGAAAATATCATTGATACACTCATAGAAGAGAATATTAATTCACCATTAGATTCTGTCATGACTGAAAAGGTTTTTCTATATGAGATATGTGGAACCCTATATAAAATCTATGAAGACGTTTATTTTGAAATAAATGATAAGGCAAAATTGAATGAAATCCTTAAAAATATAAATAAGTATAGTTGCATAGAAAATATCTGTGAGTATATTAAAAAAGAATTTATGGATATAACTTATAAATTCGGCGAACAAAAACAACAGAAACAGAATAAATTAAGAGATGAAATCATTCAGTATATCCATGAAAACTATTCTGAAAGCTCTTTAGGTTTAGCAGAAATAGGGGATAGGTTTGGTCTTTCAGAAGTCTATTTTTCACAACTCTTTAAAGAGCAGACAGGCAAAAACTTTTCCAATTATATTGAGAAGCTTAGAATGAAAAAAAGCAAAAGAATTACTTTTAAAGATAATCAAACCAAAAAACCACTTGAAACAAAAGTTCGCGTAATGAAGTAAGGC
>JDSF01000178.1_pt1 | contig 43380 bp, 52 predicted proteins | sample 199441 | NCBI WGS metagenome assembly JDSF01 (sample SAMN02592751, study PRJNA231836) | bioreactor metagenome | isolation source: continuous culture bioreactor denitrification-DNRA | place: Germany: Bremen
TCTGAAGCCTCTCATAAGAGAGGCTTTACTTTTGTACATAAATTATATTGCATAGGGTGTCTAGAGTGGGTATAATATTATGATGTATGGATTATAGAAAGGAAGACATTATGAAAAAAAATCATAGGAATCTTGGTCATAGCAATGGCATTAAGTGGATGTCATAAAAAAGATAGTGTTGAAACATGGACTAAGATATCAAATCAGACATATATGTTAGGAACCCTTGTGAAAGTGACGGCTTATAGTAAAGACGAATCCAAAGAGACATTTAATAAGTCCTTTGATATCATTACAGATATCGAAAGTAAAGTAAGCAAGAACATCGATACCAGTGAAGTGAATCATATTAATCAGGGGAAAGAAATAACTTTGTCAGAATCCACCTATAGTATTATTGAAAAAGGCTTATATTACTCTGAGGTATCCAATGGAAAATTTGATATTACCATTGCGCCTTTAGTTGACCTTTGGGGAATAGGTTCAGAAGATGCTAAAGTACCAAGTGATGAAGAAATACAGGAAGCTATTAGTAAGATTGACTATAAGCAGATAACATTAGATGAGAAGACGCGTACCCTTAAGCTGCTTGAACCTATTGAACTCGACCTTGGTGCTATTGCCAAAGGTTATGTGGCAGATCAAGTATCTAGCTATCTAAGAGAGCATGATATGGGGCACGCCATTATAAATCTAGGGGGGAATATCTTAACAGTTGGCACAAAACCAGACGGCAGTTTGTGGAAGATCGGTATCCAGAATCCATTTGATGCACGAGGTAATAAGCTTGGTATCGTAACCATTGGGCAAAAGTCGGTGGTAACCTCAGGTATCTACGAACGTTACCTAGAACAAGATGGCAAACAATATCATCACATTCTTAATCCTTTCACAGGTTATCCTGTAGAAAATGAACTGGCAAGTGTGTCGATACTGTCAGACCATTCAGTTGATGGGGATGGATTGTCCACAGTGGTTTTCTCCATGGGCTTAGAAGAAGGATTTGATTTTGTAGAAGGACTTGACAAGGTTGATGCTATCTTTGTAACAAAAGATAAAGAGGTCTATATGACGTCGGGTGCTAATAAAATATTTACATTAACAAATTATGAATTTAAGGTGAAGAAATATAAGTGAAAATAGTGCATGCATGTCAATAAATAGCATATAAAAAACACAGGATTAGCTCCTGTGTTTTTTTTAGCATTTTTTCGTTATTTATCTAGCTTCTAATACTTTCTCTGCTAAAGTAAAGAATTCTTTTACTTTCACAGAAACACCAGCGATGTCATCCACACTACCGTCTTCTTTAACTGTTACAGCAGTTGGATCTTGTGTTTCTAATAATTTAGCTTCTACAAGTGCAGCTTGCTCAGTCCAAGTTTTGCCACCATCGTTAGCTAAAGTATAGTTACCAGCAGCTACTTGTTTCTTCTTGTCGTCGCCACCATCTTTGTGAAGACCATTCCAGTTAGCAGCAACGATGAAACCGTTGATTACTGTTGCATCAAAAGTAGCTTTCCATCCGGTTTTGTCATTGAAGTCTTCATCTTCTCCATGATAAGCACCGTCTTTCCAATTTCCACTACCAGTAGGACCATTAGCAAGAGCTTTTTCAGCTAATGTGAAGAGTTCCGTTACATAAATAGAAACGCCAGCGATATCATCTGTTTTTTTTCCTTCATCATTATACGTAATAGCAGTTGGGTCTTGTTTTTCTAATAAGAAATTTTCAGCAGCTTCTGCTTGCTCATGCCATTCTGATTGTCCATTACCTTTTTCTACAAGTCCGTATGCGCCACTTTTTGAAGTTGTTTTTTTTGTCATCGCCACCATTGATAGAAGCGCCATTCCAGTCAGCTGATACAATTTTGCCATCTTTTACTTCAAGGGTTACTACAGATTTCCATCCTGAGTCACCAAAGCTGTCACCAGCAGCAAAATAGATACCGTCAGCATATTTTTCAGTTTCTTTGTCTTTTGAATCTGTTGATGTTGTTGTAGAGTCCGTATCTTTGTATGTATCTTCAGATGGTGTTGTTTTTTTTTGCACACCCAGCCACGACGCCGATTGTTAAAATAACTACTAATAAAGATGTTAATATTTTTTTTCATGTTTGCCTCCTTAGCATTATAATCGCCTTAGCATTGCCTTTGGGGATTATAATTTTTGCTTTATTGATAGATAGGAATAGTTAAGAAATATTCCTATGTTACACAGTTATTATATTTAAAATAGTCCTACAAATCAATCAAAGATTCAATAAAGTAATTTTTGTAAGTTTTGTAAATGGAGTGAGCCAGGCGAACAAAAGGTCGTTAATTACTTAACAAAATATGAATGAGCTTATAATTCATCATGAGCCCATTAGGAAAGATGTAAACATAAATATAACAAGTTACTTATAATCCATTAAAATATAGTTAAAAAAAAGATGTATATTTTAAGAAGTTATCCCATATATTTAACTAAGCAATGATTCGAGGGGGGGGATTTATCTTGAAGCAATATATAGAGGAAAGGGCTATTGAGGTTGCCAATTATATTATTTCTTCCAATGCTACTGTAAGACAAACTGCCAAAAAAGTTTGGTATTAGTAAATCAACGGTGCACAAAGACGTCACAGAAAGGCTAAGCAAGATTAATCCAGGGTTAGCCTTAGAGGCTAGAAAGGTCCTTGACATTAATAAATCAGAAAGACATATTAGAGGTGGTCTAGCCACACGTGCTAAATATGTCAGTATGTCCCATACACGACCAACGCTTTATTAAAAGAGGTAATCTCACCAGATGGATTCTATCCTAGGTGAGATGCCTCTTTTCTTATGTCTAACACCTTTAGAAAATAGATATTAAAAGGATACAGATATGAATTGCATTAAGACAAAAGGTTTGATACTATTAATGTAGTTACTGTCGGGAATTAAAATGCTGTATGGGAGTGATTAAAATGATTAGAGTTATGACCATTGATGGTTATGAGGATATAGTAGCTTTATGGGAAAAAACAGAGGGTGTTGGTTTAAGTGAAGCTGATAGTAAAGAAAATATAACAAGAATAAGTTAGGACAAGAATTTTGGAATAATACGGGGTGGTGTTTAAGGGAAGATCTACTCATATTTTCAAAGAATGTATAAAAAAAAGGAATAATATCGATTTTTCAATCAATAGGTAATAGATAGGATGCTATATCACTGCTGTACTTAGTCAAAATAGGGCTGGAATGAGCGATTGGATAGGGACTAAGTACCATTTTTTTTGCTTATATATTATAGAAAGTTAAAAAAATGCCGATAAATATTAAAATTTATCAAATTCCCCTTTGAAAATTGCAGGTATTTGTATATAATATGTATATGGAAATAGCGTATAATAGCATAAAATCTACATGGTAATAGACAGAACCATTTGATAAAAAAGAATTTAATCCTATGGCTAGTTGATTGAGTTGCTAATTGTTAATCAATACTTGATTCTAGCGATTGATGAATGGTAATAATACAAATATACATTAATTTTCTAAAAAACAAGAAAAGTATGGTCTAGTCTTTAGATGAGAAGACAATATACTTTCTTATACTAAAATAAAAAAGATTACGGAAGGGGATAAATAATGTTTGGAACAGATATTGGAATTGACTTAGGAACGGCTAACGTACTTGTATATACAAAAGGAAAAGGTGTCGTGTTACGGGAGCCGTCAGTTGTTGCTATAGATCGTGATACAAATAAAATTCTTGCAGTAGGTAGCGAAGCTAGAAGGATGTTAGGTAGAACACCTGGTAATATTGTTGCCATCCGTCCACTTAGACAAGGTGTTATATCCGATTATACAGTAACTGAAAAAAATGATTAAATATTTTATATCCAAAGCAGTAGGAAAGAGACTTCGGAAACCTCGTATTACAGTTTGTGTACCAAGTGGTGTAACAGAAGTTGAGAAACGTGCAGTTGAAGATGCTACGTATCAAGCAGGCGCAAGAAAAGTTGAGATTATTGAAGAACCTATTGCAGCTGCTATTGGAGCTGGTATTGATATTAGTAAAGCATGTGGTAGCATGGTTGTAGATATCGGTGGAGGAACTTCTGATATAGCCGTTATTTCTCTTGGAGGTACTGTTGTTAGCACCTCCATAAAAGTTGCGGGTGATAATTTTGATGAAGCTATCGTTAGGTATATGCGTAAGAAGCATAATCTTTTAATTGGTGAAAGAACAGCTGAAGAGATTAAGATTAAGATTGGAACAGCTTATAGAAGACCAGAGGTATTAACCATGGATGTACGTGGAAGAAACCTCATTACAGGTTTGCCTAAGACCATTACAGTATCTTCAGAAGAAACAGAAGAGGCCCTTAGAGAAGCAACATCTAATATTGTCGAAGCGGTTCATAGCGTTCTTGAAAAAACACCACCAGAATTATCAGCAGATATTTCTGACAGAGGTATTGTGTTAACAGGCGGAGGAAGTTTGTTACAGGGTCTTGACCAATTAATCGAAAATAAGACAGGTATCAATGTGATTACAGCAGATGACGCACTTACTTGTGTTGCAATTGGAACTGGTAAGTACGTAGAATATCAAGCCAATCAAAAAAAGTAATGAAATAAATAAAGGTTAGGTGAAAGCATGGTTAGAGGTTTATACACAGCGTCAAATGGTATGATTGCAAGACAGCAGAAATTGGATATCGTGTCCAATAACCTTGCTAATGTGAACACTGCGGGTTTTAAACGTGATGGTGTTATTGTAGAGTCTTTTGAGAGCGTTTTGACTGAAAAAAGTAAACGATCCCAGTATGCCAGGTGGCCAAGTTATAGGGAAAATGACATTAGGCTGTAAAGTAGGTAATGTCTATACGGATTATTCTCAAGGTGGAGCTACGGCTACAGGGAACCCTTATAATGTGGCTATAACAGGTGATGGTATGTTTGCTATAGGTACAGAGAATAAACAAGGGGAGTTAGATACCAAATATACACGAGATGGCTCGTTTATCGTATCAAATAATGGTACGCTTATGACGCGAGAAGGAAACTATGTACTTGGTAAGAATGGTAAGATTGTTTTAGAGAGTGGCACACACCAAAATATTCGTATTGATAAAGATGGGACAATCTTTGAAAATGATAAAATAATTGACCAGATGGTGTTGGTTGATTTTGAGAATCCAGAGTCCTTAAGAAAAATAGGCGATAACCTGTTTCGTAAGACTACCGATTCTGTAGAGAAAGATTTTAGTGGATCAATTTTACAAGGCTACACAGAAAGTTCTAATGTGAATACCGTCAGAGAGATGGTGGATATGATTAGTGTTATGCGTGCTTTTGAAGCGAATCAGAAAGTGGTTCAGACCCAAGACGAAACTTTAAAAAAAAGCCGTGAATGATGTAGGAAGAATATAAGCAAAGCCTACAAAAGATAAGTTTATCGTGAAAGGAATGAAAGCTAATGATACGTTCGTTATATACAGCGGCATCGGGTATGAAGACACAACAAATGAATGTGGACACCATATCCAATAACCTTGCAAATGTGAATACAACAGGTTTCAAAAAAGAACGATTGGAATTCAAATCTTTATTATATGAGACATTGGAGCGAGCAGGCACAGACCAAAATGGAAACGGTCGCCCAGTGAATCTACAAGTCGGTCACGGTGTAAAACCAGTTGGTACAGTTAGAAATTATTCTGTTGGTACCATTCAAAAAACAGACAACCCTCTTGACATTGCTATAACAGGAGACGGGTTTTTTTTGCAATAGACAACCTTTCTGGAGGCCAGGTCTATACAAAAGATGGGAGTTTTAAGATTGCTTTAGTCGATGGGCAACAGATGCTTATTACTTCAGATGGGAATAAAGTGCTGGATGTAGATGATGAACCGATTATGCTCGATGCTAACATTGACGTGAAGAGGTTAAGCATCAATGCAGATGGTTCACTAAGCTATCTTGGAAGTGATGATCAGGTTGTTCAGTTAGATAAAAGAATTAAGATTGTACAGTTTAGAAATGTTAATGGTTTAGAAGCACTTGGTAGTAACTTACTTCGAACAACAGCAGCATCAGGACCTGCTGTAGTAGAAGCAGAAGATGATGAATTAGTCATGAGTCATCTTGTACAAGGTTCTCTAGAGGGTTCTAACGTGCAAGTCGTTGAAGAAATGGTTGGTTTAATCGTGGCTCAACGTGCATATGAAGTCAGTTCTAAGGCTATTCAGGCATCAGATGAAATGCTTTCACAAGCCAATAATTTGAAGCGTTAAATAGAGGTTGAATAACTTCAGATAAATAGATGAGATACATAGTATTTTTGATTCAATGCTACATAGGTGAAAGGGTTGATTAGTATGGACATATCAGGTGTTAACAATGATATCTATAATCGCTTAACAACATCAAAACAAGATAAAGTTACCAGTACGTCATTTGAAGATACATTAAAACAAGCCGAAGAGCAACAAGATGACAAAGCTTTAAGAGAAGCATGTCGTGAGTTTGAAGAATACTTTGTAAATCAAATGTTTCAGGAAATGCGAAAGACTGTACATAACAGTGGTCTTATACCAAAGTCTCAAGGTGAAAAGATTTTTTGAAGACATGTTATATGAAGAATATTCAAAAGAAATTGCAAAAGAGCAAGGTATTGGTATTGCCCAGATGATGTTTAAACAATTATCGAATACGGGTGCGGTTAATCAAGTTAAAAGTGGGTTAAAATAAGTCCTGATGAATCAGGACTTTTCTTTTTTTTACTTTTGTTAACCTCTAGATAAGATAAGTGGGAAAATGAATTTTCCCACCCTTGCTGTGACTTTGCCCTTGCAAGCAAGCAAAGTCATGGCGCAAAATATGAGATAGGATGTGTATTGTGAAGGTTATCTACGGTTTCTATATAGTCATAAAAAATAATCATGAGCTTGCTAACCATGAAGCAACCTATTCAATATGAAATGGAGCAGATTGAGCTGAATCAGCATTCTCAACAGATTTATACATTAGAAGTAAACATGAATGATAAGCGCGTTTTACTTCAAAATGAGCTTTCTTTTGGTTCTATTTATGGCTTTGAGGAAACAAGTGCCATGGTAGAAAATGCAGGTGCGAAGATAGGTGTAAATGGTATGTTCTATACTATTTATGGTCATCATATCGGATTGCTAATAAAAGATAAGGAGCTTATTAGCCTAGCTCGAAGTGAAACACCTTCTGTGGCTATTTTAGAGGATAACCGTGTTTATATTGGTGACATATCTACCGCTGTAACGATTCAAGGAGGAGATGTCACATTACCGATACAGACAATGAATGATGCGGCTTATGAGAATACATGGGTGTTGTATTCAAGTATTTATGGAAAAAACGACGCGTATTAGCCGAATGAGTATCAATTATATAATCAAGAATAATAAAATTACAGAAATGCTCACCACAGATGAACCCGTAGAGATTCCAGAGGAGGGGTATGTATTGTGTCGTGTTAGCAGTCAACCTCATACGAATGATGTATTTAAGATAGGAGAGAACATAAGTATTCAAACCCGATACAATCCTGAACCAGGAAAGATCCTAGAGGCTTTTCAATCAGGCGGTTGGTTAGTGAAAGATGGTGAAGATGTTGCTAAGAATTATGAACCTTATATGGGTAACACCTTAATCCCTAACCCTAGAACTTTAATCGGTGTGACAGCAGACAATCAGGTGATTGTTAAAGTCATTGACGGAAGGCAAGAAGAGAGCTATGGTGTGTCAGGAAAAGAAGCAGCAGAACTTATGTTAAGGGCAAACTGTGTCCAAGCTGTGTATCTAGATGGTGGGGCGTCAAGTACCATGGTCATTGATGGAAAGGTGGTTAATCAGCCGTCCAGTAATGAAGAACGCAAAGTAGCTCATAGTATCATCTTTCATATAGAGAATTTTACACTAGATCATGTGTTTGATGATATGCAAAGTCATCTTAATAGGAAAAATGATGATTAAAATAGAAAAAAGAAGAATAAAGAAACAGTTAAAAAATACGACATAGAAACAGAAAAAATAGAGGTTGCATTTAGAATTTTTATATGCTAAGATAAGTTTAGAAATTTTATACGACAATTAAATAGAAATGCTTATCAAGAGTTAGGGTAGAGAGTTAGCTCGTTGACCCTACGCCAGCCTGCATGTATTGTAAGGTGGTTCTGCTAACGTCGATAAGGCTTTATAATAGAAACCTTCTTGATGTTCAGAGGGTTTATTTTATTGTTTAGAAGTAAATTGGCTAGTTGTTTTTTCTAGTGCCTACTATGAGGTATGAATGCATGATATAGGCAATACTATAATTATAAGTCAATTACTGGATGGTCATAGAAGCAAGTTGACGAGAATTAGCAGGAATTTAGGAGGGTATGAATGAAGAATATTTTTGCATTACCTTTATCAATCATTGAATTAATGATTGTATCGGCGCTACCACTTATAGAACAAAGGGGTGCAGTGCCGTTAGCGGCTTTAAGTGATTTTGGTATAGGTGAGGCCTACTTTTGGACATTGTTAGGTGCTATTATACCAGCGCCTTTTATACTATTTCTTATGCCTAAGGTGTTAGAACTCCTTAAGAAAATTAAGTTTTTAGGTAAGTTGGCGAATTGGTATGAAAACAAAGCATTAAAAAAAGCAGAAAAAGTAAAGGAAAATTACAAGTACCTTAGCATCTTTTTTTTATTTGTAGCTATTCCATTACCTGGCACAGGGGTATGGACCGGTTCAACCATTGCAGCCTTACTTGGATTCGATTTTAAGAAGTCATTGTTAGCTGTTGTGTTAGGTGCTTCTTTAGCAGGTGTGTTTATGCTCATGATATCATATGGTGTAAAATTTCTATTTATATAGGTATACATAGCAGGAAGTATACTATAACTGGTTATTCCACAACAAGTAGGAATGACTAATATTTGATAAGATAAGCATGATTGGACGATACGTGAAACGCTTTCGTTCAAGAATGAAGGTATGAAAGGAGAAAAAAAGTAATGGCTAAAAGATTATTTACATCAGAATCTGTAACAGAGGGACATCCAGATAAAATGTGTGATCAAATTTCAGACACGGTTCTTGACGCTATATTAGCAAATGATCCACAGGCACGTGTTGCTTGTGAGACAGCAGTAACTACAGGACTTGTATTGGTAATGGGAGAGATTACAACCAATTGTTACGTTGATATTCCTAAGTTGGTTAGAAAGACAATTAAAGAGATTGGTTACGACCGTGCAAAGTACGGTTTTGATTGTGAAACGTGTTCAGTGCTTACGTCACTTGATGAGCAATCACCAGATATAGCCATGGGTGTTGACGAGGCACTTGAATCAAAAGAAGGAAAAATGACAGAAGAAGAGTTAGAAGCAACAGGTGCTGGCGACCAAGGTATGATGTTTGGTTTTGCTTGTGATGAAACAGAAGAATTAATGCCCATGCCAATATCCCTTGCACATCGCTTAACGAAGCGTTTATCAGAGGTTAGAAAAAATGGTACATTAATCTATTTACGCCCTGATGGTAAATCACAGGTGACAGTTGAGTATGACGGTGACAAACCCGTTCGTGTTGATGCGGTTGTTATATCCACCCAACATGATAGTGACGTGGACCTTGATACCATTAAGAAAGATATCATGGAGCATGTTATTAAGCCAGTGATTCCAGCGAATCTTCTAGATGGTGATACCAAATACTATATTAACCCAACAGGCCGTTTTGTTATTGGTGGACCAAAGGGTGATGCTGGTCTTACAGGACGTAAGATTATTGTGGATACTTATGGTGGTTACGCTAGCCATGGTGGAGGAGCTTTCTCTGGTAAAGACCCAACAAAAGTAGACCGTTCAGGTGCTTATGCAGCTAGATATGTAGCTAAAAATATTGTAGCAGCAGGATTAGCATCAAAGTGTGAGATTGAGTTAGCTTATGCTATCGGTGTTGCCAAACCAGTTTCTGTACTCGTTAATACGCATGGTACTGGAAAATTATCAGACGAAGAGTTGATGAACTTAGTGGATGAGCATTTTGACTTAAGACCAGGTGCTATTATCCATAATCTAGATCTTAGAAAACCAATTTACAAACAAACAGCCGCCTATGGTCACTTTGGAAGACCAGATGTAGATCTTCCTTGGGAGAGAACAGATAAGGCTGAAGCTTTGAAGAAAGCTGTTAATGCATAAGAAGTATCATTTATAGAATGAGGTATGGTTTTATCAATTGATTGATTAATAATATATAAGAATGAGCATATGGATTTTAATTCTGTATGCCTTTTTTTATCTTATAGGATAAAAGTGTCAAACGTAAAGTTTCTCTAATGGATATACAATATCATGTGTCCTATGAAGCGCTTGGACACATGATATTGTATATCCAAGTTCAACTAAATACTTTTGCCACCATTATCCTTATAAGAAACGCCCATGAAATGCATACAAAGTGTGATGAAAATACCGAGTGTAGATAGTATAGAGGAATATGGAGCTGGGAGCCATGGACGGCCAGTTCAGCAGTTTTATAACCTATAATATATTAGTAGTAATGGAGGTGTTACCAGAGGGCGTAAGAGTAATTGTATTCATATATAATCTATGTTAAAATAAAGGAACGTATATTCTGTAAAGGTGATTGTGGATGGAAAATCAAGAAGTTATAGAAGGCATAATTGAGGAAATTATATATAAAAATGATAATAATGGTTACTGTGTGTGCGTTGTAGCATTGGAAGATGATGATGTAACGTGTGTAGGTACCATGGTTGGTGTATCAGAGGGAGAGCAACTCCGTGCAGTTGGGACCTATGTGAAGCATCATACTTATGGACACCAATTTCAGATTGAGAGTTATCAGAGTTTTATTCCCAAAGATCGTCACGCTGTTCTACGTTATCTTTCTTCAGGAGCTATAAAAGGTATAGGTCCTGGTCTTGCGAAACGTATTGTAAAGAAATTCGGAGATGATGCTTTTCGTATTATTGAGGAAGAACCACAAACGCTGGCTACAGTAAAAGGGATTAGTGAGAAAAAAGCACAAGAAGTTGCCATGATTTTTTACGAGCAACGAGAGATGCGTAAGAATATTATCTTTTTACAAGAGTATGGCATATCCCTAACTTATGCCATTAAGATTCATAATCGTTATAAAGAAAGAACACTGGATATCATAAGTAATAACCCCTATAAATTAGCAGAGGATATCTTCGGCATCGGGTTTAAGATGGCAGATGACATTGCTATGAAAATGGGAGTGGACAAGCTCTCTATCCATCGTATCAAAGCGGGTATTATGTTTATTCTCAATCGTGCAACCACAGAGGGACATATTTATATACCTAGAGATGAACTTATTGAAAAGGCAGAGGCATTGTTAGATGCTGAATACGAACTTTTAGATCGGGCATTACTGGAAATGCAGATTGATAAATCCGTTATAAGTAAAATTGTGGAGGAGCAAATCATTACCTATAGCATGACGTATTATCATGTGGAATTGAATGTTGCTAGAAAGCTCTATGATTTATCAGGCTATGACTATGAGCTTCCAGAGCATACAGATAAAGAAATTGAGGCAGTTGAAGAGAGTTCTGATATTAGCTTTGATGATTATCAACGTCAAGCCATCAAAGAAGGATTAACCAATGGGGTACTGGTTGTGACAGGTGGACCTGGAACAGGAAAAACAACCACCATTAATACCATGATTAATTTATTAGAAAAGCAAGGGCTTGATGTATTATTAGCTGCGCCTACAGGCAGAGCCGCTAAGAGGATGACAGAAGCTACAGGTAGGCAAGCTCAGACCATCCATCGATTACTTGAGATCTCCTTTATGAAGGAAGATGACCGTAACAACCGTTTTGAAAAAAAACGAAGAAAATCCGTTAGAATGTGATGTGCTGATTGTGGACGAGGTTTCCATGGTGGATGTGGTACTTATGAACAGTTTGTTAAAAGCCATTATTCCAGGTACACGGTTAATTTTAGTAGGTGATAAGGATCAATTACCATCTGTTGGACCAGGTAATGTATTAAAGGACATTATCGAAAGTGAACGCATTAAAATTGTCAAATTAGAGAAGGTTTTTCGTCAAGCAAGAGAGAGTGCCATTGTGATGAACGCCCATCAGATTAATAAAGGAGAACATATTGATCTGACTAATCGAAAGAGTGATTTTTTCTATATTAAACGTGCCACAGCAAACGGTATTTTAGATGAGATTAAGACACTAACGAAAACACGATTACCCAAGTTTGCGAAATGCTCAGCATATGATGGCATACAGATTCTTGCGCCCATGCGAAAAGGCATTCTAGGAATAGAGAATCTAAATAAAGAACTTCAAGCTACGTTAAATCCTCCTCACAAGGATAAGAATGAGCGAGAATTTCGTAATATGATTTTTAGAGTAGGTGACAAAGTCATGCAGATTAAAAAAAATAATTATAATCTCCCATGGCAGATTAAAAATAGCTATAATTTTACCATAGACGAAGGTCTAGGTGTTTTTAATGGAGATATTGGTAAAATCATAGAAATTAATGCCTATAATAACAAAACGAAGGTTCAATTTGAAGACAATAAAGTGGTAGAATATGAGTATGCAGGGCTAGAGGAATTAGAATTAGCCTATGCCGTGACCATTCATAAATCCCAGGGAAGTGAGTATCCTGTGGTGGTTATTCCATTACTCAGTGGTCCGTCCATGTTACTCATACGAAATCTTTTATACACAGCTGTTACAAGGGCAAAAAAAATACGTGGTCATTGTGGGCATGGATTCAACCATTTATCAGATGATTGATAATGATAAAGAGATTGAACGCTACACAACTTTGAAATTACGTATCCAAGAGATATTTGATACCATGGCAGAAGTTGAAGAACGGCAATGATTAAGTAATAATGATTAATCAAGTAACAGAACAAGATTAAAGGTATAATGGGGATTCTTAACGAAGGAAGGGTGATACATGTTACTTCGACAGTTAGGTGAAGGTTTACTTAATATTGTTTATCCCAAGAGATGCCCTATGTGCATGGAGGTTATACCTGTTCATGAGGAAGAAGGGATCTGTCCTAATTGTATGGATGATTTACCCTATATTAGTGAACCCAGGTGTAAAAAATGTAGTAAGCCTGTTTTTGACGAGGAAGTGGATTTTTGTTTTGATTGTTCTAAATCAGAGCACTATTATAGTAGAGGATGGGCATTATGGCTCTATGAGGGTAAGGTAAGACAAGCTCTTTATCGTTTTAAAAACAATAATAATAAAATTTATGGTAGAATTTTCGGGAAAGAAGTAGTAACATTGTATTATGGGGATATTATCCATTCGAATATTGATATGATTATACCAGTACCATTACATAGAACAAAACATAAAAAAAGAGGATATAATCAAGCCAAGATTATCGCAGATGCCATTAGTGAAGCTGTAGATATACCATGTGAATCACATTATCTGATGAGAACCATGAATACCAAACCCCAGAAGCATTTATCAGATGTAGGGCGTATTCACAATATGCAAAAAGCTTTTCAGGTAATTAGACCAGAGTGTATTGAAAATAAGCGCATACTTTTATGCGATGATATCTATACAACGGGCAGTACCATTAATGGCTGTGCAAAAGCATTACTGAGACAGGGTGCTAGAGAAGTGTATTTTATTACTGTTGCTATAGGGAAAGGTTTTTGAGAGAAATCTTGGAAGCATATTTTATTAAATTGCCAGACGCATGTTTTTATATAATGAGCATGATTCATGGCGCATAATTCTATGGAGGTGTTTTAATGAACGTAAGAAACTGTGTAAGATGTGGGAAGATATTTAACTATATAACGGGTATACCCATGTGCCCTGTATGTAAAAGTGAATTAGAAGAACAATTCCAAGTAACAAAACGATATATTCGTGATAACCCACATGCCAACATTGCTGAAATATCAGAAATGTGTGATGTGTCCGTGAAGATGATCCATCAATGGGTTCGAGAAGAACGCTTAATTTTTGCAGAAGATTCACCAATCGGTATTTCATGTGAGCTATGTGATGCTAGTATTAGGACAGGACGTTTCTGTGATAACTGTAAAGCTGAGATTCAACATAGTCTTGGTGGTGCATATGATAATACAGAAGCTATTGCCAAACTTAAGAAAACGAAGAAAAAAGAAGAGATGCGTTTCTTGAATCGAGACAAGCGGTATTAGTTGTACATACTAAGGTTAGCAGAGATAATATATCTCTGCTTTTTTAATATGAAAAGTTACCCCTTTTTTATTTTTTCTTAACCCCTTTTAAGGGACCAAGTCACCTTTTTATTGTTTTTTACTAAATAATATTCTTAACAATGCCGATAGTATTATTGAGCAAAACAAGGACGATAAAAAAACAGTCACAGTGACATAAAAAAAACTAATATAAATAAGTAGGATTACATACAACTAAAAGAAGAATTGTTATGTATAATTAAAAGAGAGTTAAGAGAGGACGGCGTGCTGTTATGAGAATTAATGGGATAAAGAATATTAACAATGCTTATAAGGCAAATAGGTCAAACAAGGCATCACAAATCTCAAAGATAAAAAAAGAGAAAGATTCCTTAGCTATATCTGATCTAGCAAAAGATTTACAAATTGCAAAAAAAAGCAGTAAAGAATGCCCCAGATATCCGACAAGATAAAGTAGATGATATAAAAAAAACGTATACAATCAGGAACCTATAATGTCAGTGCAAAAGAAGTAGCTGATAAAATGATGGAACGTTATTTTGATCATCGAGGATAAAAATTAAGCTTGGTATTGAAGGGGGGATTAATATGGCTAGCTTAATAGAAGAACTTATTGAAAGCTTACACGAAGAAAAAAGAATGTTATGAAGAACTGTTAGTCATAGGGCAGGAAAAGACGAAAATTATTGTTGAAGGTAATGCACCAACACTTGTTGAATTGACAAAAGTAGAACAAGAATTCGTATCTCGAGTTATAGGACTTGATAAAAAAGAGAATGGGAATTATCGAGGATATTGCCTTAGTTACCAATAAAGAAGCTAGTGAGTTGAGTATAAGCCATCTAGCTGAACTACTGGTTAATCAAAAAGAAGAGCATGAACAGTTAGTGACTCTAAAAGATGCTATTAAAGAAGTGGTAGAGGAATTCAAGACGATTAATGACAGGAATAAGCTTTTATTACAAGAGTCATTAGATTATATAGATTTTACAATGAATGCTATACAAAGTGTAAATGCTATTGCCAATGCCAACTACCAATCAGAAGGCAATGTGTATGACCATGCAGATAGCAGACGATTATTTGATGCAAAACAATAGAGGTATCAGAATAACTGGACAATATACAAGCAGATAAGAGGTGGATATTATGTCGTCCATAAGTAGCCTTTCTAGGGCTTTTTCAGGATTATCAGCAAGTCAACAAGCGTTACATACAACAGCACATAATCTAGGTAACGTCAATACTCCAGGTTATGTCAGACAACAAGTGCTGATGAAAGATGCAACATACTTAAAGGTAGGTAATAGCGGTAACAATACTCTTATGGTGGGATTAGGTACGGATATACAAGATATACGCCAAGTAAGAGATATGTTTTTAGATGCAGCATTTCGGGAAGAGGCAAGTCGGTATGGTTTTTATTCAGGTGAGTACGATGCGATTAATGAGATTGAAACCATATTAGGGGAGACCGAAGGACAGGGTATGAGTAAATTATTAACCAAGGTTTACGCATCTCTTAATGGTCTCACCACAGGTTTAGACACATTGGAAAATCGAGGTGTTTTTGTTCAAACGGCTGTCCAATTCGTTAATAAAGCTAATCTTATTATGGAACAGCTTCAAGAATATCAACTTAATCTAAACCAACAGGTAAAGGATAAAGTAAATGAAATCAACCAACTAGGCGAAGAAATACATCGGTTAAATGGTCAAATTGTTAAGTACGAATCCAATGGAGATAATGCAAATGATTATCGCGATGCTAGGAATTATGCATTAGATAAATTATCAACACATATGAATATATCCTATAGGGAAGACAAGCTTGGCAATGTGTTGGTAAAAGCCGAAGGCATGGAGTTTGTTACCCTAGGTGGTATCACCAAAATGGGAGTAAAACAAGCTGTAGCTAAGAGTCCAATGGTTAATCCTGTGTGGGAAAAGTCAGGTATTGATGTTTATAACCTTGATGAAGAAGTATCACCTGCTAAGGGAAATGATCGTGGGGAGTTAAAAGGACTGCTATTAGCCCGAGGGTCAAGGTCGGCTACATGGGCTGATGCCAATGACGCAACTATCTATGAGAAGGAAGTTAAGCCTTCTTTGATTATGTCTGCTCAAGCTAAGTTTGATAAGCTTGTACATGCTGTGGTAACGACAGTTAATGATGTCATTGCTCCTAAGGATCATAATCCTACCCCTCCTGCACCTGCTGATTCACCACCTTGGGGGTTAGATAAAACAAGCCAATTTATAGAAATTTTTTAAGCGTAAAAATATGGATAGATATACTGGTATTATATATAATGACGAAATTCCTGGTGACTATAATAGCTTGTATACCGCAGGGAATCTAGAGATTAATGAAGAAGTGTTGAATGATTACAATAAAATTTGTCTAGCAAAAGATAAAAATGGTCCAGCGAATAATGAATCGGTAGTAACTATTATGAATAATTGGAAAGACACTACTATTGAAGAAGATCCAGGTAGCGCCACCAAGCATAATATCGATGAATACTATAAGAGTTACATAGGTGATGTAGGTAATCGAGGTCAGGTTGTTATTAAACATATGGAGAATCAGCGCATGTTAGTTACACAGATTGATAACAAAAGAAGTTCTCTTATGGGTGTATCATCCGACGAAGAACTAGGTAACATGATGAAGTATCAACATGCATATAATGCATCAGCAAGAGTGGTAACTACAGTAGATGAAATGTTAGAGACCATTATTTCTAGGTTGGGATTAGTTGGTCGATAAATATTAAATTAAGAAAGAATATGTTGAGTTAAACTCCATATATATTTAGGGGAAAGTAAGGAGGTTATTTTATTGCATTCATCATTTTTTTTGGTATTAATGTTGCAACCCAAGGATTATATACAGCAAGAATAAATTTGGATATTACCAATCATAATATATCAAATGCAAAAACACCTGGCTACAGCAGACAGTATGGTATACAATCTGCAACACGCCCTCTTCCTAATAGTGGAATGGGTATGGTGGGGACAGGTTCTGAGGTATTAAAGATTAATCAATATAGAAATTTGTATCTAGACGTCAAGTTCTGGAATAGCAATAGTCACCTAGGTGAATACGAAGTGAAAAACACACAGTCAGGTGGTGTTGAAACGCTTCTAAATGAGCTCAATGAAACAGGCATTAGTAAACACTTTAGCGATATGTTTGATGCACTTAGTAAGTTATCCACTACGCCTGGCGACCCATCTTATCGTACTAATTTTGTCGATATGGCATCTAGTTTTGCCATGCTCTTCAATGATGTCGGAGAGCGGCTAAGAGAACAACAACGTGAAGCCAATTTCGCCATTAAAACGAAAGTCGATCAAATCAATTATTGTGCAGAACGTATTGCAACCCTTAATACTCAAATCGAAGCCATGGAGTTCTCAGGTATGCAGGCTAATGACCTTAGGGATAAACGAGCAAATGTTGTAGACGAATTATCTAAGGTTGTTAATGTGGATGTTGAAGAGTACGAGGATATCAATGGTAAGAAAACATATTCTGTTAAACTGAACAATTATTCCCTTGTAGAAGGTTCTGATACCAACGTACTAGAAACTAAACCTAGAGATTATCTTAAGAATCCTGAAGATGAGCCTGGGCTATACGATATTAATTGGAAATCAGGTCCAAGCCTTAACCTCTATAGCACTACTCTGGAAGGTGAGTTAAAGGGTTATATAGATATGCGAGATGGGAATAATGGGGACAATTTTAAAGGTGTGTTAGCTGCTGATGTAACGGGCACTGCGATTACAATTAACGATGCGAATAGAACGGACTTACCATTCCCAGGCGAACTTAGGATTGGTACGCAGTTAATAAAATATAATTCTTACACAGTTGCTGGAAATGATATCACGTTTACACTACCAGCTTCAACTACTGTAACAGCAGGTCAAGCATCCATAGGCGACAATGTAAAGCATAAAGGAATACCTTATTATACAGAACGAATGAATCACTTTATTCGTACTATTGCTAAGCAATTTAATGATATTCATGATAGAGGAAGAGATGCTGGAGGAGAACATGGTGTACCTCTCTTTGAATATAATGGTTATGTTCATGCAACTCCTGCCGTTATTGATTATAATCTGATGACAATTGATAATGTTAAGTTTTCTTCAGAAATAAAAGATGACTTAAGTAAATTGTTAACGAAGGTAAACCCACTTGATGGAGAGAGCAATGCTGAACTCATAAAGGACATGCTCAAGCTTAGACATGATAACAGTGTATTCAGCAAAGGCGAGCCAGAAAGCTTCATCCAATCTGTGATTGGTGAATTAGGTATTGATAAAGAACAAGTAAAGAGTTTTATGGATGGACAGATTGATATGAGTAAAATGATTCAAAATCAACGCTTGTCATCTCAGGAGTCAATATTAATGAAGAGACAATGTCCCTTATAAAATATCAACAAGCTTATAATATATCAGCACAAGCCATCAGAGTATTTGATGAAATATACGATGTGACAATTAACCGAATGGGTGCATAATAGAGGGGGCTAAGATAATGCGTGTAACGAATAGTATGATAACAAATAATATTTTACTTAGTCTTAATCGTAATAAATTAGCATTAAGTAAATACGAAGAGCGGTTTGCATCTGGCAAGAAAATTCAAAAACCTTCAGATGATCCTATTGTTGCTGTCAGGGCATTGAAATTTCGTGCTAGATTAGAAGAAATACAACAATACAAATCCAATATTAAAGATGGGTTATCATGGATGCAAGTAACAGAGAAATCCATAGCCAATGTGGTTGAGATTGCTAAAAAGATTAGAACTTTAACCAATCAGGCAACCAATGATACCTATGGAAAAGCGGAAAGAGAAACATTTGTTAAGTCCATTGAGCAGTTAAAAGAACAATTAGCTAATGAAGGTAATGTGGACTATGCCGGACGTTATGTGTTTAGTGGGTATAAGACGGATGTGCCGTTGACTTTTAGGGAAGATGATAGCAGTAAGACTTATGAGATTACAGAATCATTTACAAAGGATGATATTGAAACACTAGATAAGGTATTCCCAGGTACAGACCATCCAACTATCGATAAGGTTTATAGAATTAGGTTGGGATATTCTAATATTGATGCTTTGGTAGGTGCTGGTACTACTCTAACAGGGACGCCAGCAATAAATATTGTAAACAGGCTATCAACTGATCCTAATGCCTATGATCCCCCCCCTGGTGGTGGACCTCCATCTACGGCATATCTTTTAACTGATACTGGGGAATTGGTTTTCAATGAAATCAATAAAGATCACGTTGATAATAGTTTTAATATACAATACAATAAAACGAATTTCAAAAAGAACGATTTAAATCCTATCCATTATTTTACTTGCTTTGATGGTACAGATAATTACACCAAGGCATCAGATTCAATCAATTATCAAGTAAGTTATAACCAAAATGTTCAAATAAATACCTCAGGAAATGAGCTTATTACCGTAGATCTTATGAGAGATCTAGAAGAAATCATTAGTGCTGTGGGTATTATCAAGGATGATGATAAGCCAGAAGATAATCTAAAAAAAGATGTATTAGGGGACAAGTTTGATAAACTTAATGGACTGATGAAGAAACATGTAGATGGTATTGTAAAAGAAGAATCTAATCTAGGTACTAGAATGAATCGTCTGGAATTAACAGAAACGCGATTGGAATACGATACGGTTAATTTTACAAGCTTAATGTCAGAAAATGAAAATGTAAATATTGCAGAAGTAGCAATTAAAATGAAGTCACAAGAAATGATTTACAAGTCATCATTAATGGCTTCTAGTAAAGTGGTGCAAACGACATTGCTTGATTTTATTAGGTAATAAAATTACAATACTACGTTGATGAATATATTTTGAGATATAAAGATTATAAATTTTGATTTATCTGTTAGGCGCATATTAAAATGCGTCTATATTTATTTAATGGTATTATGTACCAATAAAATAATAAAATATTGCTTTTTATGTGGAAAAATAGATGATATAATAACATTATGGTAGATATTGTATATGTTTCATTTATATTCCTATTTCTTATAAGATATAAGTTGAGAGAATGTTTACCAGTAAAACTAGTTATTCAAAATTAAACTTATTGGATTAAAATAATAGCTCGTCTATGGTATACGTGGAAAGCATTCATTTGAATATAGATGAGGTAAATGATTAAGGAGTGATTACATGTTAATCAAAACAAAACACTTTGGAACAATTGACATTGATGATGAACATATTATAACTTTTGAAGAAGGTATTCTAGGCTTCCATGATTACCGTAAGTTTACTGTACTATATGAAAATGATGTACTCTGTTGGTTACAATCAGTTGATAATGTGGACATTGTTCTACCCATGATAACAACAGCTCTTATATTTCCAGATTACCAACCAGAAGTGAAAGATGATTTGATACTACGAATTGGTGAATTAACAGATGAAGATCTAATGGTACATACAATCATTGTTATACCTTCTGACATCGAGCAAATGACAACGAATCTAAAAGCACCTATCATCATTAACAATAAGACAAAAAAAAGGTATGCAAGTCATTCTCGAAGGGAATATGTATCAAGTAAAACACAATCTCTATCAACACTTGAAACAATATACCCAAAAGGTGGGTGAATAATATGCTTGCATTATCAAGAAAAAAAGGCGAAGGTATTATGATTGGTGAGGACATTGAACTAGTTATCCTAGATATAATGGGTGAAGGGGTTAAGATTGGGATAAACGCACCAAGGAACATAACCATCCATCGAAAAGAAATTTTTTATCCAAATTAGAGAAGAAAATGAAGCAGCACTTAATAGCTCCAACCAAAATACGGAGATATTGAAAAAACCTCTTTAAATAACAGTAATTGACAAGAAAAAATAAATTTTAATAAATTATATAAAAACTATAAAGTCATAAATTTTTTTTTCCGATATATATAGTGAGATATATAAAGAGCCATTCAGATTGGGCCCATTGGTTCTTTATATAATTATAATAATGGTGACAAAGGAAGGTCATCTTAAAATTCAAGGAGGAATATACTATGATTATTAATCACAATATGTTAGCTATTAATACACACCGTCAAATGGGTGCAACTGGAGTTAATCAATCCAAATCAATGGAAAAACTTTCATCAGGACTTAGAATCAACCGTGCTGGTGACGATGCAGCTGGTTTAGCTATTTCTGAAAAAATGAGAGGCCAAATCAGAGGTCTTAATCAAGCATCTCGTAACTCACAAGATGCTATTTCATTGGTACAAACTGCAGAAGGTGCATTGAATGAAACTCAAAACATTCTTCAAAGAATGAGAGAGTTAGCAGTTCAATCTGCCAATGATACAAACGTTGGTGCAGATAGATCAGCTATTCAAAATGAGATTGATCAATTAGTAACTGAAATCGATAGGATTGGTAATACTACAGAGTTTAACACTCGTAACCTATTGAATGGTGGCGCAAATGTCTCTGGTACTGCCAGTGATGCAAGTGTAAAAGTTATTGGTGGAACTGGAGATACAAAGGCTCTTTCAACAATTACTCATGGAGCAACTGCTGTGGCGGTAGCGGCGACTGCAACTAGAACAGGTGCATTCACAACTAATGCTGTTGATGCAGATGGTGATACTTTTAATATTAATGGTGTTGCGTTTAATTTTGCAATAGGTACAACAGATACAGACGTTGTGGACGCAATTAACAATGCTGGTCTTGGTATGACTGCTTCAATCGCAGGTGATGATTTAGTATTAACTTCTGATGTGGCTGGTTCTGCTTCGACTTTTAATTCAGATATGGCAGCTGAAGGAACTATAGCTTTAACGGCAAATGGAACTGACGCTACAATTGTTGCAACTGCTGGTTTTACACAATACTCATCAGTAGGTAATGTCGTTACTATTCAAGATGGTAGTGCTAAAGGATTGCAACTTGAGATATCAGGTGTGGCAGGAGCGGGTTCTACTGTTACTGTTGATTCAAATGGAACTTTAGATATGCAAATTGGTGCTAACGAAGGGCAGACATTAAATATTGGCTTAAATGATATGCGAGCATCTGCTCTTGGAGTTCAAGGAGTGGATATTACTTCTTCATCTAATGCGCAATCTGCTATTTCTACTATTACCAATGCAATTACTACTGTTTCGAATGAACGAGCTAAGCTTGGAGCTGTTCAGAATCGTCTTGAGCATACAATTGCTAACTTAAATACATCTTCAGAGAACTTACAAGCATCTGAATCAAGAATTAGAGACGTAGATATGGCTAAAGAAATGATGGAATTTACTAAGAATAACATCCTTCAACAAGCTGCTCAATCTATGTTGGCTCAAGCTAACCAAGCTCCTCAAGGTGTTCTTCAATTATTAAGATAATAGCTTATTTAAAGTAAAAAGCTTCGGATTATTCCGGAGCTTTTCTGTTAAATTTATTAAATAACTATAGAGAGATTTATAATTTATCTATAGGATTAATATATTAATGATAAAAAGGTATAAATAAGGATGATATATATTTTCTGCTAATTATTTTAGTCTAGCTTAATACAATATTATTTTTACTTATATTTTTTTTGTAATAAATCGCTAAGAAACTAGATTAGAGATGGTTTATCGTTAGAGAAAAATCTGTGAACTAGATTAAAACAAACAAATTGTGAGGTATAGGGTCATTAAAAAAAATTATATTTTTACTTAAGGAATAGTATATTTATTACGATATAATAGATATGTAAATAGGATAAGGATATAGGAGGTTTTGGTAATGAGAGTTGATGTAAGTAATAATAGTCAGTATGCTATGAATTCTCAAGTTGATACAGTTTTAAAAGAATCATCAATGATTCAAACACAATTAGGTGCAATACCTGTTGATGTAGCAATAGACGGAGAAAAAAAGACAAGTGCAAGAACATGATGTCATCGAAGCAATAGAAAAAGCTAACAAACATTTTAAATCTTACGATAGAAGATTAAAATTCACTATTCATGATAAGACAAAGCAAATCATGGTCAAGGTTATTGATACTGAAGATGATAGCGTTATTCGAGAAATACCATCCGAAAAGATATTAGATATGGTTGCAAAATTATGGGAAATGTCAGGATTATTTGTAGATGAGAAAAGATAGGGAGTGATTACATGGCTATTAAGTTTTCTGGTATGGCATCTGGGTTGGATACAGATAATATAATCAAAGAGTTAATGAAAGCTGAACGAATGAAAGTGGAAAAAACTTGAGAAAGAACGAACAAAATTGGAATGGAAGAAAGATATTTGGGATGAAATGAATGCAAAACTGTATTCGTTCTATACTAAGAATGTATTTAAATTAAAATCGCAAGGGACTTTTATGCAGAAAAAATGCAACATCTTCTAACGAAAGTTTAGTATCTGCAAAGGCTAACGCAACTTCAGTAACAGGAAGTCATACAATTACGATTAACCAACTTGCGAAAGGATCATTTCTTACAGGTAATGAGTTAACAACAGATCGAAACAGTGCAGATATTACATCCTCAACAGTAGCGGGTGATTTAATTGATTTTGGAGGGGCTTCAGAAAAGATTATTAAAGTGAGCGTAGATAATGGTACAAACTATTCTCAAGACATTTCCATACTTTCTACGGACACGATTACGGATATAACAAATAAGATAAAGGAAAAAGCAGGGGATATTAATATTTCTTTTGATAGTAATTTTAATCGACTAATGTTGTCTACAAAGGAACAAGGATTAGGAAAGCAAATTGTAATAGATGGAGATGATGCACTTCTTACATCGTTAGGCTTATCACCTGCTAATCGTACAGGAACTGTAGGTCAAGATGCAGAATTTGTTTATAACTCTACAACGCTAACTTCAAGTAGTAATGAGGTTAACATAAATGGTATGACATTGACATTTAAAGGCGAGGGGCAGACAGCAAATATAACTGTAAATCAAGATGTTGATGCTATTTATGATAGTGTTAAAGAGTTTGTAACAGAGTATAATAAATTGCTTGTAGAAATCAATGGAAAAATCTATGCGGATAAAGCAAAAGGGTATGAACCTTTGACAGAAGAAGAAAAAAAATCTATGTCAGAAGATGAAATTAAGCTTTGGGAAAATAAGATCAAGGAATCCTTATTAAGAAGAGATGGAATTTTGTCTACTTTAAAAGATTCTATGAGAGATATTGTTACGATTAGTAGCGGTGTGACTACAACAGATTTTGAATATAAAAGTTTATCTCAATTAGGTATTGGGACAGGGGATTATACTGAAAAAAAGGTCTTTTGCATATTAATGGAGATGAAGATGATCCATTATATGCTGTAAAAGAAAAATGCTTTAAAAGAGGCTGTTGAAGATAATCCAGAAAAAAGTAAGTGAATTATTAACTGCAATTGGAGAAAAACTATATTCTACAATGCAAGATAAAATGAAGTCAACAAAATTAAGTAGTGCCCTTACGTTCTTTAATGATAAACAAATAAGTGGTGATATTGATGAGTATAAAGATAGAATTGGCGATTTAGAAGAAAGATTAATTCAAGTAGAACAGAGATACTACAAGCAGTTCACAGCTATGGAGAAAGCTATACAGATGATGAATAGCCAAAGTGCTTCATTAGCTTCCATGTTGGGAGGAGGGGCTAAATGATAACTAAAAATGCATATAGCCAATACCAAAATAACACGATTCTTACAGCGTCCCCCCAAGAATTAACACTAATGCTATATAATGGTGCAATAAAATTTTGTAACCAAGCAATAAAAGCCATTGATGATCAAAATATGGAAAGTGCTCATGAGCTTATTATTAGAGTAGAGGATATCATTCAAGAGTTTATGATCACATTAAATGATAAATATCCTATTGCAGATACTTTTAAAACAATGTATGATTATATCAATCAAAGACTTATTGAAGCCAACATGAACAAAGATAAAACTATTTTAGAAGAGGTTCTAGGACATCTTAGAGAGTTAAGAGACACTTGGAAAGAAGCTATGAAACTAGCCAAAACACCAAAAACAAATATTAGCTAACACATTAACGCATGATGATGAAGGAGTGATACAATGGACATAGCAGCATTATCCACAGTGCTAGCCCAAGGGAAAACCATGTCCCAAGTAAGTGTTTCTTTAGCTAAGATGGGTATGAACCAAGCAAAACAACAAGGGCAAGCCCTCCAACAACTAGTAGCAACATCCTCCATGCAACAATCTGTTACCCCCCCCACATCGGAGGAAACATCGACATCAAACTATAGATATCATACAGCATACATTAGAAAAGAGGTATCGCCATGTCAGATATCAATACATATCTTAATATCTTACTGGATTCGTTAGATAATAAGAAAGAGCTGCTTCAGAAAATATATGAAGTAACGAAGCAACAAGAAGCCTATGTGAATGTAGAAAATATTGAACTTGATAAATTTAGTAGTTATATGGATGAGAAACAAGAATATATTGATGCTATTGAACTGATTGATTCAGGATTTCAGTCTACCTTTGACCGTATTGCAACTGCATTAGAAAATAATGCCTCACCATATAAAGGTACAATATTATCATTGAAGGAAAAAATCACAACCGTATCTGACATAGGTATTAACATACAAGTTTTGGAAGAAAAAAAATAAGGCTAAAATAGAAGAACATTTTTCTAGAAAGAAAAAACACATTAAATCTTTCAAGAAAAAATAAATCAACAGCAGCCAATTATTATAAGAACATGAATAACGCCTTCAAAGAACAATCTTACTTCTTAGATCAGAAGAAGTAGAAGAAATACTGGTAGATTCGTTAAATACAATTAGATGGTTTTATGAATTATATGAAAAACCTTGACATGAGAACCTACAATGTGATATATTATAAAAGCACATTTGTAGGGCTCTTTTTTTTTATGCCGTAAATGTGCTTTCTCTAAACTTATAGACAAGTGGAGGTGGAAGTTGTGCGTGTCAAAATAACTTTAGAATGTACTGAATGCAAGCAAAGAAATTACAACACAACAAAAGAGAAAAGATTACATCCAGAGAGGCAAGAAACAAGCAAATACTGCAAATTCTGTAGAAAGCATACTAATCATAAAGAAACGAAATAGTTTTAGTTTTCTATTATAATTTGTGCAAAGGAAGTGAAAGCAATGGGTGAAGCAAAGAAGAAAAGTTTTTTTTAAAGGTGTAAAAGGTGAATTCAAGAAAATCATTTGGCCTGACAGAAAAATATTAACAAGACAAACAGTTACTGTGATCGTTTTATCATTAGTAATTGGAGCTTTTATTGCTGGAATAGACTTCTTGTTCAATGTAGGTGTAACGTATATTTATTAGTACAAGATAGTCTAAGTGAAATAAGTTAAAAAGGATGGTTCTATGGCAGAAGAAGCTAAATGGTTTGTTGTGCATACTTACTCAGGGTATGAGAACAAGGTGAAAGCCAATATTGAAAAGCTAGTTGATAACAGAAAGTTACATGATCAGATTTTAGAAGTCATTGTACCTCTCTACAAAGTTGTTGAAGAGAAAAATGGTACACGAAAAGAAAGTCGAGAAAAAGACTTTTCCTGGATATGTCATCATAAAAATGATCATGAATGATGAGACTTGGTACGTGGTAAGAAACACACGAGGTGTGACTGGGTTTGTTGGACCAGGATCAAAGCCTGTACCTTTATCTGAAGAAGAGATTAAGAATATGGGTATTGATTTAGAGATTGTGAACATCCAGGTTGAAGTTGGTGATTCTGTTACAGTAACTGATGGACCTTTTGAAGGGTCTTCAGGTAAGGTAAAGGAAATTCACGAACACAAGCGTACAGTCATCGTAAACCTTTCAATATTTGGCAGAGAAACCCCTGTAGAATTAGACTTTTCAAAAATGGAAAGAATTTAACAGATGTAGGTTTAACGTGTGAATGAACAGGTATTCATGCGAGTGGGAGGGAAATCCCGTTAAATACCACAAAATTCAGGAGGTGCCCTTAAAATGGCTAAGAAAGTAACAGGTCTAATTAAATTACAAATTCCAGCTGGTAAGGCTACACCAGCACCACCAGTAGGTCCAGCACTTGGACAACATGGTGTTAACATTATGCAATTCACTAAGGAATTTAATGCTAAGACAGCTGACCAAGCAGGTATGATTATTCCAGTAGTAATTACGGTATATCAAGATAGAAGCTTTAGCTTCATCACTAAGACGCCACCTGCAGCAGTTTTACTTAAAAAAAGCTTGTAAAATTGATTCTGGTTCAGGTGAACCAAACAAAACAAAAGTAGCAACTATTTCCCAAGATGAGCTTAAAAAGATTGCAGAATTAAAAATGCCAGACTTAAATGCAAGTTCTATTGAATCTGCTATGCGCATGATTGCAGGAACTGCAAGAAGTATGGGAATCGTTGTAGAATAATAAGCTTAGAAGCTTGTATTTGCACTGTGGGAGGGTTGCTCCCGATATTACCACAAGGAGGTTAATGAAATGAAAAGAGGAAAAAAGATATAAAGAGGCTGTGAAATTAGTAGATCGTACATCACTTTACGATCCTAGTGAAGCTGCTGACGTAGTTGTGAAAGCAGCTAGTGCAAAATTCGATGAGACTATAGAATGTCATATCAAATTAGGTGTAGACAGTCGTCATGCTGACCAACAAGTTCGTGGAGCAGTAGTGCTTCCTCATGGAACAGGTAAAACGGTTAGAGTATTAGTATTCGCTAAAGGCGATAAAGTTAAAGAAGCAGAAGAAGCTGGAGCAGATTTCGTAGGTGGGGACGAATTAATCCCTAAGATTCAGAACGACGGATGGTTAGACTTCGATGTTGTTGTAGCAACACCTGATATGATGGCTGTTGTAGGTAGACTTGGACGTGTTCTTGGACCAAAAGGTTTAATGCCTAACCCAAAAGCTGGAACAGTTACAATGGACGTTGCAAAAGCGATTAACGATATTAAAGCAGGTAAGATTGAGTATAGATTAGATAAAACTAACATTATTCACGTACCGATTGGTAAAGTATCATTCGGACAAGAAAAGATTATGGACAACTTCCACACTTTAATGAACGCAATTATAAAGCTAAGCCATCGGCTGCCAAAGGTCAATACTTAAGAAGTGTTGCCATTACATCAACTATGGGACCAGGAATTAAAATTAATCCTGATAAAATTGCAGAAAAAAAAATAGTTGACAAATAATTCATCGGATGTTATAATTCATTCGGTAAATAAATAAAAGAATCATGACCGTAGACAGTAGGTACGTTAGTGTAAAGGGTAATCCACCTACCGAGGAATGACATGAAATCAATAACACATACAATTAGATGTAATTGTATATATTGTATAAATGTGAAACTCTCTGTCTATGGGCAGGGAGTTTTTTATTGGGATAGGACACAAGATCATTCCTATCTAAGGCTGATAACAGCCCAACTCGTTCGAAGCTTTGTTCTAACAAACGGTATTAACCGTACTTGTTGTAGTGAAGATGCTAAGTTATTATTCCCTCAAGTATAAGTGGCTTAGTCCCTTAATAAGTAAAACATGGACATGGTTTGCGAAGAGTCGTGAATTCAAGGAGGTGTACAGGATGCCAAATGTAGAACTAAAACAAACAGTTGTTAACATAATCAAAGAGAATCTTGAAGGTGCGTCTTCAGTTGTTCTTGTTGATTACCGTGGTTTAACAGTTGAAGAAGATACCAAGCTACGTAAACAGCTTAGAGAAGCAGAAGTTGTATATAAAGTATTCAAAAATACAATGATGAACTTTGCTTTTGAAGGAACTGAATTTGAAGAGTTAAAACAACACTTAGCTGGACCTAGTGCTATTGCAATCAGTTACCAAGATCCTACTGCAGGACCTCGCGTACTTAAGAAAGCTACTAAAGATTTTAAGGAATTAGAATTCAAAGCTGGTGTAGTGGAAGGCACATATTTTGATGTTGATGGTATTAAGAAGATCGCTTCTATTCCATCAAGAGATGAATTACTTGCTAAGATGCTTGGAAGCTTGAAGTCTCCTATATCATCATTTGCTCGTACAATGAAGGCTCTTGCTGACAAAGTGGAAGAAAATGGTGTTGAGACAGCTGCAGGAATCATAGTGGAAAAAGCAGAAGAAGTTGCAGAAGAAGCAACAGAAGAATAAATTAAAATAATTTCGGAGGTGTACGATCATGGCAAAATTAACAACAGCAGAAATCATGGAAGCTATTAAAGAATTATCAGTATTAGAATTAAACGAGTTAGTAACAGCATGTGAAGAAGAGTTTGGCGTATCTGCAGCAGCAGGTGTAGTTATGGCAGCTCCAGGTGCAGCAGGCGAGGCAGCTGAAGAGAAAACTGATTTTGATGTAGAATTAACATCAGCAGGATCTCAAAAAATTAAAGTAATCAAAGCTGTTAGAGAAATCACTGGCTTAGGATTAAAAGAAGCAAAAGCTTTAGTTGAAGGTGCTCCAACAAATGTTAAAGAGGGCGTAGCTAAAGATGCAGCTGAAGAAATGAAGACTAAGTTAGAAGAAGTTGGTGCTTCTGTAACATTAAAATAATTTTTAATGTTTTTAGGCCCCTAGCAATGCTAGGGGCTTTCGTTATGTGTTTGAAGGATTACCATAATTACATGAATGATTTGACAAACAACGACATACATACTTAAGGTTGACGTAAGCGATCATGTCATGCCATTAACTATCTAAGGATTGTAAAGGCAAATGTATCCATTAAATAGCTAAAGACGTCCATACATTCGTCTTCACAATCTTTTGATAAACAGTGGCAAAAAAATACTAGAATAAAAGATGAAAAAAATAATAAAAAAAGTTGTTGACAGGCATATTGATGTGTGGTAATATTTGATAATGCATTATTGTGGAGTTGTATGCTCATTATTCGTGTATACAATAAACTTACCTTCAGAAAGTGGGGAAAATAATGAATCATATCGCTTTTTTTACCCCAGCTGAATGGTACCAAAGATAATTTAAAATAGATAAATGCAATTAGCAAAATATTCCTATAATATATGGTAATTATTGTATAATAATTAAATATATGTCAAGGATATTAGATAATTAATGATACATGTTGATACTGGCAATCATTAACTTTTTAGCCAGAGTCACGGTATCTTTAGGGAAACGTTTAAAGATAACTTTATCTCATCTATTCGCAATAATCTATAGAAACCAGATATTTAAGAATAGAAGATAAATGAATATTTAAGCTGTTTCATAGATAAATTTAAAATTAGCCAAGGGGTGAAACGTACATGGAAAAAAAACAGAATTCGACCTATGAAAATTGGGAGAGGCGTTCGAATGAGTTACTCCCGAAAAAAAAGAAGTCTTAGATATGCCAAACTTGATCGAAATTCAAAAAAAACTCCTATCAATGGTTTCTGAAAGAAGGGCTTAGGGAAGTATTTCGTGATATATCTCCTATTACAGACTATAGTGGGAACTTAGTACTTGAACTGATTGACTTCTCGCTTAATAAAGAATTAAAGTACACCATAGAAGAGTGCAAGGAACGAGATGCTACTTATGCAGCTCCATTAAAGGTCAAGGTCAGATTAATCAACAAAGAAAAAAGACGAAATTAACGAGCATGAAATTTTCATGGGTGACTTACCTGTTATGACAGAGACAGGAACATTCATTATTAACGGTGCTGAAAGGGTTATTGTCAGCCAGTTAGTTCGTTCACCTGGGATATATTATAACATTAACTATGATAAAATCGGTAAGCAGCTATATTCTGCAACAGTCATTCCTAATAGAGGGGCATGGCTTGAGTATGAAACAGATTCTAACGACATTTTCTACGTGCGTGTTGACCGAACAAGAAAAGTACCTATCACCGTACTAATACGTACACTTGGAATTGGTACAGATGCTGCCATTGTTGATCTTTTTGGTGAAGAACCTAAGATTCTTGCCAGTATCGAAAAAGATGGTACGACATCTTATGAAGAAGGTTTAATTGAGATCTATAAGCGTATTAGACCTGGTGAACCACCAACGGTAGAAAGTGCTGAATCACTTATAAACACCATGTTCTTTGATCCAAGACGTTATGACTTGGCAAAAGTAGGACGATATAAGTTTAATAAAAAGTTAGCTTATAGAAATAGAATTATAGGATTTGCATTAGCAGAAACTGTAGTTGATGGATCAACAGGGGAAGTACTAGCTGAAGAAGGTACAGTCGTAAACAAAGAATTAGCTAACCAAATCCAAGATGCTGCTATACCTTACGTATGGGTACAAGTCGAGGACAGAAGAGTGAAGGTATTATCCAACTTAGCTGTTGACATCACTAAATTCGTGGATATTGATCCTAAAGAATTTGGCATCTATGAGCGTGTATATTATAAAGCATTACAAGAGATATTAGAAGAAAATGATGATATTGAAGATATAAAAGAAGCAATCAAAAAAAATACCCATAAATTAATTCCTAAGCATATTACAAAAGAAGATATTCTTGCGTCAATTAACTATAACATCGCTTTAGAATATGGTGTGGGTAACAAAGACGATATTGATCACTTAGGTAACAGAAGAATTCGTGCTGTTGGTGAATTATTACAGAACCAATTTAGAATTGGTTTATCAAGATTAGAGCGTGTGGTTAGAGAAAGAATGACTATTCAAGATAGTGATGGCATAACGCCACAGACGCTTATTAATATTCGCCCTGTTACGGCTGCTATCAAAGAGTTCTTTGGTAGTTCACAGTTATCACAGTTTATGGATCAGAACAACCCGCTTGCTGAACTTGCTAACAAGAGACGTTTATCTGCTCTAGGACCAGGTGGTTTGTCGAGAGAGAGAGCTGGTTTCGAAGTTCGTGACGTCCATCACTCTCACTATGGTAGAATGTGTCCTATTGAGACGCCTGAGGGACCAAACATCGGTTTGATCAACTCATTAGCTTGTTATGCAAGAATCAATGAGTATGGTTTTATTGAAGCACCCTATCGTGTCATTGATAAATCTTCTGGAGAACCCGTTGTTACAGATGAAGTTATCTATGTAACTGCTGACGAAGAAGAAAATTATCACGTGGGTCAAGCGAATGAGCCTCTTGATGAAGAAGGTCACTTCGTACACACATACGTTACAGGACGATACAAAGAGCACATCCTTGAGATGGAACGAAATACCATTGACTTAATGGATGTATCGCCTAAACAGCTATTCTCAGTAGCCACATCCATGATTCCGTTCCTTGAGAACGATGATGCGAACCGTGCGCTTATGGGATCGAATATGCAGCGTCAGGCAGTACCACTACTTATGACAGATTCATCTATTGTAGGTACGGGTATGGAGCATAAAGCAGCAGTTGACTCAGGTGTTGTTATCATTGCTAAACGCGCTGGTGTAGTTGAAAGAGTTGCAGCCAAAACAATTGTTATTAAAACAGATGATGGCGGGCGTGACGTCTATAAATTATTAAAATTTGCTAAGAGTAACCAAGGTACATGTGTCAATCAGCGTCCTATAGTTACAAAAGGACAAAAAGTTGAAGTCGGCGAAGTTATTGCTGATGGACCATCCACAGATCAAGGTGAAATTGCTCTCGGTAAGAACCCACTAATCGGATTTATGACTTGGGAAGGTTATAACTTCGAGGATGCTATCTTACTTAGTGAAAACTTAGTAAAAGAAGATGTGTATACATCTGTTCATATAGAAGAATACGAAGCTGAAGCAAGAGATACGAAGCTTGGACCAGAAGAAATCACCCGTGATGTACCTGGTGTAGGTGAGGACGCTTTAAAAGATTTAGATGAGCGTGGTATCATTCGAATCGGTGCTGAAGTACGTGCAAATGATATTTTGGTTGGTAAAGTAACACCAAAAGGTGAAACAGAACTTACAGCAGAAGAGAGACTTCTTCGCGCCATATTTGGTGAAAAAAGCAAGAGAAGTACGTGATACATCTCTAAGAGTACCTCACGGAGAATCAGGTATTATCGTTGATGTAAAAGTCTTCACAAGAGAAAATGGAGATGAATTACCACCAGGAGTTAACCAATCGGTTAGAGCATATATTGCCCAAAAGAGAAAAAAATCTCTGTTGGTGATAAGATGGCAGGTCGTCATGGTAACAAAGGTGTTATCTCTAGAATTCTGCCAGTTGAAGATATGCCATTTATGCCAAACGGAAGACCTCTTGATATCGTACTTAACCCGCTAGGGGTGCCATCCCGTATGAACATCGGACAGGTACTTGAAGTCCATTTAGGATTAGCTGCTAAGGCACTTGGTTTTAAAGTGGCAACACCTGTATTCGATGGTGCACATGAGAATGACATCATGGATACACTAGAACTTGCTAATGATTACGTTAATAACGATTGGGAGACTTTCTGTGACAAATGGGCAGATTCCCTTGAGCCTAACGTATTACAATATTTAAATGAAAATAAAGCTCATCGTGAAGAGTGGTTAGGCGTGCCAATATCTAGAGATGGTAAGATTCATCTCAAGGATGGTCGTACAGGAGAGTATTTTGATAATCCTGTTACTGTTGGATACATGCACTACTTGAAACTTCACCACTTGGTTGATGATAAAATACATGCTCGTTCAACTGGACCTTATTCACTGGTAACACAACAACCATTAGGTGGTAAGGCGCAATTCGGTGGACAGCGATTTGGAGAGATGGAGGTATGGGCACTTGAGGCATACGGTGCAGCATACACACTTCAAGAGATCTTAACCGTTAAGTCTGATGACGTTGTTGGACGTGTGAAAACTTATGAGGCGATTATTAAAGGTGAGAACATTCCTGAACCAGGAATTCCAGAATCCTTTAAAGTGTTATTAAAAGAGCTTCAATCATTAGCTCTTGATGTCAAAATTCTCAAAAGCGATGAAACGGAAGTAAAACTCAGAGAAAGCATCGATGATGTAGACGATCTATCGATTAACTTAGAAGGTAGAGAAGGCGAATATAAACCAGAGGACGTTTTAAATAGTGGAACAGGCAAGAAAGAGACTTCAGACCAAGATGAATTATTTGATGAAATAGATGAAAAATACAACGAAATAGATGAAAGCAAGTTTATCATTGCAGATAAAGATACACTATTTAAAGAAGAGAATTAAGAAGGGAGTGTCGACGAATGCCAAACGAGACTATAGAGCAATCAGTAAACTTTGATGCTATCAAAATTGGCTTAGCATCTCCTGAAAGAATTAGAGAGTGGTCAAAGGGAGAAGTCAAAAAAACCAGAGACGATTAACTACCGTACACTCAAACCAGAGCGTGATGGATTGTTCTGTGAAAAAATCTTTGGACCTAGCAAAGACTGGGAATGTCATTGTGGTAAATACAAGAAGATACGTTATAAAGGCGTTGTTTGTGACCGCTGTGGTGTTGAAGTAACAAAATCAAAAGTTCGTAGAGAGAGAATGGGCCATATTGAACTTGCAGCCCCTGTATCTCATATTTGGTACTTCAAAGGGATTCCAAGTCGTATGGGATTAATCTTAGATTTATCCCCTAGAACACTAGAAAAAAGTATTATACTTTGCATCTTATATTGTTATTGATCCAGGTGAGACAGGGTTACAATACAAGCAGATATTAACAGAAAAAGAATATCGCGATGCCTATGAGAAATATGGTAATAAATTCAGAGCGGGTATGGGTGCAGAATCTGTTAAAGAGATTCTTGCGAACATCCAACTTGAAAAAGAATCTGTAGAGTTAAAAAGAGCATTGAAGGAATCTTCAGGACAAAAGAGAGCACGTATTATCAAGCGTCTTGAAGTCATTGATGCTTTCAATAAATCTGTTAATAAACCAGAGTGGATGATTATGGAAGTTGTTCCTGTTATTCCACCTGATCTTCGACCTATGGTTCAATTAGATGGTGGACGTTTTGCTACATCTGATCTAAATGATTTATATCGAAGAGTGATTAACAGAAATAATCGACTTAAGCGATTGTTAGATCTAGGAGCTCCAGACATTATCGTAAGAAATGAGAAGAGAATGCTTCAAGAAGCAGTTGATGCGCTTATTGATAACGGTAGAAGAGGACGCCCCGTTACAGGTCCTGGTAATAGACCATTAAAATCTTTATCAGATATGTTAAAAGGTAAGCAAGGACGTTTCCGTCAGAACTTACTTGGAAAACGTGTTGACTATTCAGGTCGTTCAGTTATCGTGGTAGGACCTGAGCTTAAGATTTTCCAATGTGGTCTTCCAAAAGAGATGGCTATTGAGTTATTCAAGCCATTCGTTATGAAGAAATTAGTTAGTGATGGCTTAGCACACAATATAAAATCAGCTAAGAAAATGGTAGAAAGACTTGAATCAGACGTTTGGGACGTTCTAGAAGAAGTAATTAAGGAGCATCCAGTTATGTTAAACCGTGCCCCTACTCTTCACCGTCTTGGTATTCAGGCATTTGAACCTATACTTGTTGAAGGGAAGGCAATCAAGCTTCACCCATTGGTATGTACCGCTTATAATGCGGACTTCGATGGTGACCAGATGGCGGTTCACGTACCTTTATCTGTTGAAGCCCAAGCAGAGTGTCGTTTCTTGCTCTTGTCACCTAACAACCTTTTAAAACCTTCTGATGGTGCTCCGGTATCTGTACCTTCTCAGGATATGGTCCTTGGTACTTATTACTTAACGCTTGAAAAAGATAATGAAAAAGGTGAGGGATCCTTCTTTAAGGATGAAAACGAAGCTATACTTGCTTATGAAAATGGTGCTATAACGCTTCATGCTAAGATTAAAGTAAGAAGAACGTTTATGATTGATGGTGAATTACAGACACAATTGGTTGAATCATCAGTTGGTCGTATTATCTTTAACGAAGCAATTCCACAAGACTTAGGTTTTGTACAGCGTAGAAAAGCAGAAGACATTTTCAAATATGAAATAGACTTCTTAGTTGGTAAAAAGCAATTAAAAGATATTCTATATAGATGTATTAATATTCATGGTTCAACAAGAACTTCTGAGGTACTTGATGGTATCAAGAAGCTAGGATTCAAATTCTCAACGAGAGGTGCTCTTACAGTATCTATTTCAGATATGGAAGTGCCAGAAGTGAAGAAAGACATCCTTGCAAAAGCAGAAGAAACTGTAGAGAAAATTACAAAACAATTTAAACGTGGATTCATGACAAATGAAGAAAGACGTTTAAAAGTAATTAATACATGGAAAAAAGCCGATGATGATATTACAGACGCCTTACTTGGTGGACTGGGTAAATATAATAATATCTTCATGATGGCGGACTCTGGAGCCCGTGGTTCAGATAAGCAGATTAAGCAGTTGGCTGGTATGCGTGGATTGATGGCCGATACATCCGGTAAAACAATTGAGTTGCCAATTAAATCAAACTTCCGTGAAGGTCTTGACGTACTTGAATACTTTAGTTCTGCCCATGGAGCGAGAAAAGGTCTTGCCGATACGGCGTTACGTACAGCCGATTCAGGATACTTAACAAGAAGACTCGTTGACGTATCTCAAGACTTAATTATTCGTGAACATGAATGTTGTGAGCACAGTGAAACACCAGGTATGTGGATAAAAGCTTTCACAGATGGCAAAGAAGTTATTGAGAGTTTACAAGAAAGAATCACGGGTAGATGGTCTGTTGAAACCATTAAACATCCTGAAACAGGTGAAGTCATTGTAAAAGGAGATACACTTATTACGCCACTAAAAGCTAAAGCTGTAATCGATGCAGGTATTGACAACGTTCATATTAGAACAGTGCTTACATGTCGTTCTGATATAGGGGTTTGTGCTAAGTGTTATGGTTCAAATATGGCAACAGGTTTATCTGTTCAAGTTGGTGAGTCTGTTGGTATTATTGCTGCACAGTCAATTGGTGAACCAGGAACTCAGCTTACCATGCGTACATTCCATACAGGCGGTATCGCTGGTGATGATATTACACAAGGTCTTCCTCGTGTTGAGGAATTATTTGAAGCACGTAAACCAAAAGGTTTAGCAATTATTGCTGAATTTAGTGGTGTGGCTAAGATTAATGATACACGTAAGAAACGTGAAGTCGTTATTACAAGTGATGAAACTGGTGAAAGTAAAGCATATCTTATACCTTATGGTTCAAGAATTAAGGTAGCAGATGGCGATTTAATTGGAGCCGGTGATGAATTAACAGAAGGTAGCGTTAACCCACATGATATCTTGAAAATTAAAGGTAGTCGTAGTGTTCAGGACTACATGCTTCAAGAAGTACAACGTGTATACCGTTTACAAGGTGTGGAAATTAACGATAAGCATATTGAAGTTATTGTTAGACAGATGCTTAAGAAGATAAGAATTGAAGACAGTGGTGACAGTGAGTTCTTACCAGGAAGCTTAGTTGACCGTTTAGAGTTTGAGAAGATGAACGAGAGCTTGGCAAGCCAAGGTTTAGAGTTAGCAGAAGGTATTCAAGTAATGCTTGGTATCACCAAAGCCTCACTTGCAACTAATTCATTCTTATCAGCGGCATCGTTCCAGGAAACAACAAAAGTCCTAACAGAAGCAGCAATCAAAGGAAAATCTGATCCACTTATTGGATTAAAAGAAAATGTTATCATTGGTAAATTAATTCCAGCAGGAACAGGTATGCATCGATACCGTAAAGTTGGTATTGAAAAATATGTAGAAGATGAACCAATGATTGATGATGTGTTATTTGAAGAATAGATAATAAAAAAGAAGAACCTTACGGTTCTTCTTTTTATTATCTAACTTTTTTTTACAAAAACCTTGACTTTCAGGGTAAATAGTGATAAAATGCATCAGTGTGCATTGTAATAATGTTGTTAGTGACCGAAAGGGATGAACTAAATTGCACAGATTAAAGCAGGGTTCCAAGGTTATTGGGACAAAACAGACTCTTAGAGCTTTAGAAAGAGAACAAGCATCTGTACTTTATGTAGCAAAAGATGCTCAAAACAAAGTTACAGTACGTGTTCTTGATTTAGCCAAGGGTCAAAACCTTCCAATCGTTTATGTTGAAACGATGGATGAATTAGGTTCAGTTTGTGACGTAGAAGTTAAAACGGCAACCGCAGCACTAATTAAATAAGATGTTTTTGGCGTCTTAAAAAATTGCAGGAGGTGAAATAGATGCCTACTATTAATCAGTTAGTAAGAAAAGGTAGATCAGTAAGTGCTAAGAAATCTACAGCACCTGCTCTACAAAAAGGTTACAACTCATTACACAAGAAAGTTACGAATGTATCTTCACCACAAAAAAGAGGTGTTTGTACTGCAGTAAAAACAGCAACACCTAAGAAACCTAACTCAGCGCTTCGTAAGATCGCCAGAGTACGTTTAACAAATGGTATCGAAGTAACAGGTTATATTCCTGGTGAAGGACATAACCTACAAGAGCATAGCGTTGTGTTACTAAGAGGTGGAAGGGTAAAAGACTTACCTGGTACACGTTATCACATCGTTAGAGGTACGCTTGATACAGCTGGTGTAGCTGATCGTAGACAATCCCGTTCTAAGTACGGAGCTAAGCGTCCTAAGAAGTAATTAACAAATGAAGATTAGTAAATGCATCAATTAGCTTTACAGCGATTTACTAATTAGTGCTAGGTAAAGAGGAATACTACCTGTAGGTTGCAGGATTAGATAGATATTACTATAACCCTAAGCACGTACACGAATCATTGATTCGTGAGTACCGAAGATTTAATGCATATTAAGGAGGGAAGAGCCGTGCCACGTAAAGGACATATACAAAAAAGAGAAGTATTAGCAGATCCAATATACAATGATAAAACGATTACTAAACTTATCAATAACATTATGTTAGATGGTAAAAAAAAGGTGTTGCACAACAGATTGTATACGGAGCTTTCGAAAAAAGTAGCTGATAAGACAGGTAAAGACCCTGTTGAAGTATTTCAAGAGGCTATGACTAACATCATGCCTGTATTAGAAGTAAAAGCTAGACGTGTTGGTGGATCCACATACCAAGTACCTATGGAAGTTAGACCAGAGAGAAGACAAGCATTAGGTCTTCGTTGGTTAACACTTTACACACGTAAGCGTGGAGAGAGAACAATGGTAGATCGTTTAGCATCAGAAATAATGGATGCAGCAAACAATACTGGAGCATCTGTTAAGAAGAGAGAAGACACACATAAAATGGCTGAAGCAAACAGAGCTTTCGCACATTACAGATTCTAATTACATTATAGATGATAGACCTACAATAAAAGAGGAATCTTTTATATGTATGACATTGTCGCACATGGTTATAATAATGCATATAATAGTGTGTTGTAATAATAGTTTGCAGACATATGCGGAGACGTCAGTTTCCGCATAATAACGCATATATCGTAGCAAAGAAACAGTTGATTACCAAAGGAGGAATAACTTTGGCTGGAAGAGAGTTCCCACTAGAAAGAACTAGAAATATTGGGATTATGGCTCATATCGACGCAGGTAAGACGACATTAACAGAGCGTATCTTATTCTATACAGGTAGAACACACAAGATTGGGGAAACTCATGAAGGTGCTGCTCAAATGGACTGGATGGAGCAAGAGCAAGAGCGTGGAATTACAATCACATCTGCAGCAACAACATGTCAATGGCAGGATAACCGTATCAATATTATTGATACACCGGGGCACGTTGACTTTACTGTAGAGGTTGAGCGTTCATTACGTGTACTTGATAGTGCTGTTGGTGTTTTCTGTGCAAAAGGCGGAGTAGAGCCACAATCAGAGACAGTTTGGCGTCAAGCTGATAAATATCATGTACCTCGTATGGCATTCGTTAATAAAATGGATATCATGGGTGCAGATTTTTATAATGCAGTTGACATGATGCGAGATAGACTTGGTGCTAACGCAGTACCAATTCAGTTACCAATCGGTGCTGAAGATGATTTCATTGGTCTAGTAGACCTTATGAAAATGAAAGCCTTCATCTATAAAGACGATTTAGGTCAAGATATTTCTGAGGAAGAGATTCCTGCTGAATTAGCAGATCAAGCTGATGAATATCGCGAAGCAATGGTTGAGGCTATTGCAGAAACAAATGAAGAATTAATGGAGAAATACCTTGAAGGGGAAGAGCTTACTGAGAAAGAATTAAAGCAAGCCCTAAGAAAAGCAGTAATTAACGTTGAAATCATTCCTGTTTTATGTGGAACAGCTTATAGAAACAAAGGTGCTCAGAAATTATTGGATGCCGTTGTTGAATATATGCCAGCTCCAGTGGATGTACCTGCGATTACTGGTATTAACCCTGATACGGAAGAAGAAGAGGATAGACCATCTTCTGACGAAGAACCTTTCTCAGCATTAGCATTCAAAATTATGACAGACCCATTCGTAGGAAAGCTTGCTTTCTTTAGAGTATACTCAGGAACGACTAACGCTGGTTCTTATGTATTTAACTCCACAAAGAACAAGAAAGAACGTCTGGGACGTATTCTTCAAATGCATGCTAATAAGAGAGAAGAAATTTCCAAAGTATACTCAGGTGATATTGCAGCTGCAATAGGGTTGAAAATGACTTCAACAGGTGATACATTATGTGATGATAAACATCCAATTATACTTGAATCTATGATTTTCCCTGAGCCAGTTATTCACGTAGCTATAGAGCCTAAGACAAAAGCTGGTCAAGAAAAAATGGGTATCGCTCTTGCTAAGTTAGCAGAAGAGGATCCAACATTTAGAACAAGTACGGATCATGATACAGGACAAACAATTATCTCTGGAATGGGTGAGCTTCACCTTGAGATTATTGTAGACCGTCTTCTTCGTGAATTCAAAGTAGAAGCTAACGTAGGTCAACCTCAGGTTGCTTACAAAGAGACTATTACGAAGGAAGTTGAAGTAGAAGGTAAGTTTGTACGGCAGTCTGGTGGACGTGGACAATACGGACATTGTAAAGTAAGATTCTCACCTATGGATGTAAACAGTGAAGAAATTTACGAATTTGTTAATGGAACTGTTGGTGGATCTATTCCTAGAGAATATGTTCCTGCAGTAGATAATGGTATTCAAGAATCAATGGCTAGTGGTAGTTTAGCTGGTTACCCTGTTCTTGGTATTAAGGCTGTTTGTTATGACGGATCCTACCATGATGTCGATTCATCAGAAATGGCTTTCAAAATTGCTGGTTCAATGGCATTTAAGGAAGCTATGAAGAAGGGTGGCGCGGTACTTTGTGAGCCAATCATGAAAGTAGACGTATCCGTACCAGAAGACTACATGGGTGATGTAATCGGTGATATTAACTCTCGTAGAGGACGTATTGAAGGTATGGAGCCAAGAAATGGTGTTCAACAAATTCACTCTTACGTGCCATTATCAGAAATGTTTGGTTATGCAACAGACTTACGTTCTAAATCACAAGGTAGAGGAACATTCGTGATGCAATTTGATCACTTTGAAGCATTACCAAAGTCTATTCAAGAGAAGATTATTGCTGGTAAAGAAGTTAAATAAGTTGATTTTATGTTGAAATATAGCATATAAACACTAAAAAAAATGGTTTAATAACAATTTTGTAATGTTAATTCATCATAAATGACTTGCAAAATTGTAACCAATAAAATATAATTTAAAATAGGTCAATTCAGAAACTGAATGGATAACTGGGGATTTGCCCCATTTATAAAAGGAGGAAGATTTTAAAATGGCTAAAGCTAAATATGAAAGAACCAAACCACACGTTAATATTGGTACTATCGGTCACGTAGACCATGGTAAAACAACTTTAACTGCTGCAATTACTAAGACTTTACACGAGAGATTAGGAACTGGAGAATCAGTTGCTTTCGATAATATTGACAAGGCTCCAGAAGAGAGAGAGCGTGGAATCACTATCTCTACTGCACACGTTGAGTATGAAACTGAGAAAAGACACTACGCACACGTAGACTGTCCAGGACATGCTGACTACGTTAAAAACATGATCACTGGTGCTGCACAGATGGACGGTGCAATCTTAGTAGTATCTGCTGCTGATGGTCCAATGCCTCAAACACGTGAGCATATCTTATTATCAGGTCAAGTTGGTGTTGAGTACATCGTAGTATTCATGAACAAATGTGACATGGTTGATGATGAAGAATTATTAGAATTAGTAGAAATGGAAATTAGAGAATTATTATCAGAGTACGATTTCCCTGGTGATGACATTCCAATCGTTATGGGATCAGCTCTTAAAGCATTAGAAGATCCAACAAGCGAGTGGGGAGATAAACTCTTAGAATTAATGGAACAAGTTGATGCTTACGTTCCATCTCCAGAAAGAGAAGTAGATAAACCATTCCTTATGCCTGTAGAGGACGTATTCTCAATTACTGGTCGTGGTACTGTTGCAACTGGTAGAGTTGATCGTGGAGTGCTTCACGTATCAGACGAAATCGAAATCGTTGGTATCAAAGAAGAAGCTAGAAAAGTAGTTTGTACAGGAGTAGAAATGTTCCGTAAACTATTAGACGAAGCTCAAGCTGGCGATAACATCGGTGCATTACTTCGTGGTGTTCAAAGAGATGAAATTGAAAGAGGTCAAGTATTAGCTAAGCCTGGTTCAATTACACCACACACAAAATTCAAAGCACAAGTATACGTTCTTAAAAAAAGAAGAGGGTGGACGTCATACTCCTTTCTTCTCAAACTATAGACCACAGTTCTACTTCAGAACTACAGATATCACTGGCGTAATCAACCTTGAAGAAGGCGTTGAAATGTGTATGCCTGGCGATAACGTAATTATGAATATCGAACTAATCGCTCCAATCGCTATGGAAAAAGGTATCAAGTTCTCAATCCGTGAGGGTGGAAGAACTGTAGGTGCTGGATCAGTAGCTGAAATCATCGAGTAATTTCATATATTTATGATTATATAGAAGCAGTGCTATTTATAGCACTGCTTTTGCTTTTGCATTTTTTATTGATGGAAGTATTATTTTAGAGGGTTATTGTGGTTGTATTAGAAGATGGTTAGGGGATATATGGGGAGACTGGGGCTAGTCGCAAGGGCATATAAGTAGAT
>JDSF01000179.1_pt1 | contig 43063 bp, 42 predicted proteins | sample 199441 | NCBI WGS metagenome assembly JDSF01 (sample SAMN02592751, study PRJNA231836) | bioreactor metagenome | isolation source: continuous culture bioreactor denitrification-DNRA | place: Germany: Bremen
GCAAAGACAGAATAGATCGATGTCGAGGAGAAGACAGGTAGTGAATAAAGATATTCCGTCCGCAAGGTGAGTGGTTTGTTAAAGCGGTATTTCCCGCCGAGTAAAACGTAACTGAAACGTTCAGACAGGACATCATACTGCAGCTCGTTATAAAACCAGAGATTTTTGCCAAGATCATAATCGACATTGAAGCCAACGAGATCTTTTGCCAACAAGCCATCGTCCCATTTTTGCAAATAGGAAACTTCAGTAACCAGGTCGCCCTCTAAAAACTCGCCCGATAGTTCGATCCCGGCGATCAGATCTTCGATGTCGTAGTCTTCATAGTATGTGACATCGCCACCACCATAAACCCGGGCTTTATAGTTTTTGTTGAAAGCGTAGTTAAGAGAGAGACCGTCCATCATGGAAGCACCGGCCGTTGTTGAGATGAACTGGCGACCTAAGCGAAAGCCCAGACCGTTGAAAACTTCTTTATTCTCGATGTAAGCATAGTAGAGACGGCTGTCGATATCGACTTCATTATTGATATCATCAGCCAGGCGACCATAGAGCTTGAAGTTATAGCCCTCAGCTCCAATGTCCTTGATTTTCAACTGCAGATACTGGTACGCCGGAAGCGCCGTATCCCCTTCGGAATCATCAAACCATTCCAGTACAGTGCTCGATCTGCCGGAGACTGAGACTGCATCAACATATGCAACCCCCATAACCAGCGGAACCAGCAGTAAGCCCAGAAACACTCCTAGCCAGATTCTCATGCTACCTCCTGTGGGAAAACGAAATGGTGCCGAAACTCTCTTTCTTTGATGCTCGTTTTATAACTTTGCTTGTGTCGCAGAACGACTGAAAGCAAAAATAAAACGAGGTGGTTAGTTCTTGACCTGTGGCAGACAGTGTTAGGCATTGTCTTTATTCTGACTCGGTTGCCTATGGAAATAGTCAAGAATGTGTGAGTAGTAATCTATTTATTGATTTTATAACAGCAAAATGAGCTCTAAAGAGTTGTATTGCACTACTATATGAGTATGTGTATATGGTGATTATATTGTTCTGTGTAGAGTTTGTCGCATTATTGAACTCTAGCAAACTTTTTGAGAATTTCCATTCCTTCTGGCTGAAAAAAATAACTGAATTTATAAAGTATACCTGACAATAAAACTCAGTTAAATGATTGGTACTGTTATTGAAATATCTTTTGATGACCTGCCTAAATTTCTAATTGTCGAAGATCCTAGGCTCAGGATGCATTCGAAAGATAAGACCTATGATTGTTTTGTGCATATGCACGATTTTGGCTTGACAATCTGAACGAAGGGGCATAGTGTTGTTTTGTGCATATGCACACAGATATTTATGTCGTCTGCCGTAAAGCGATTCAGCAGATGTGGTTTATAACTTCGTAGCAATAAAGGAGGTAGATATGCCAGGGAAAGATGGAACAGGACCTCTCGGACAGGGAGTCAATCAGGGGCGTGGAGTAGGTATGGGCAATCGTGGACAAGGGCGTGGTATAGGGAAGAATCAGGGGTTCGGTTGGCGCCAGGGGGGCGGCAACGGTGCCGGTTTGTGTCAGAATAGAACGTTTGGTCTGGGCAATCGAAGATTTAGATTGGGAAATAATGCTTGTTTAAATCCGCAGGTTGATGCTGCGGGTGAACGCCCAGCATCCAAAAAATCTGCAAAATTCCGGATGTCCGGCAAGTTGAATTAAAATATTGAACACAGCTAAAGATCTAGCATTAAACGTGATGAGCATATCACACATTGAAATATAAACAGATACCCAACGTATCATCAAAACGTTGAACCCCTCAGGAGGGAAAAATGATTATTGCAATTACAGCAAAAGAAGGTTCATTACAGTCAGAAGTCGATCCACGTTTCGGTCGGGCCGCTTATTTTATGATCGCTAACAGTCAGACCGGTGAAGTTTTTGCCCATGATAACAGTGAAGGTGTTAATGCTGGAAATGGTGCTGGTACAAGTGCTGCTCAGCTTATGGCTGAAAACAAAGTCGATATTTTGTTTACCGGGTCTGTTGGCCCTAAGGCAAGCGAAGTTCTGGAAAAAACCGGTATCAAGGTTCAGGAAAATACAACAGGCACTGTAGAAATTGTTCTCGATCAGTTCGCTAGCAATATTGCAGCTCAGACTGAAATTGGTGGTCAGGAAGAAACCATTGATCCCCCAAAGAACGATGCCATTCGTCTGGCCATCCCAGCTGATTCTGGTGATGGACTTCAGGCCCCACGCTCAGGACATTTTGGGAAGTGTGCTTATTATATTCTGGTCGATATCAAGGATAATGAGATTCAAGAAGTTCTTCCTCTTAAAAATGGTGGTCACGTGACTGGAGGGTGTTTTGCCCCAGTTATGCTGTTGCAGGGCAATCATGTCAGCAAGCTCATTGTTGGCGGTATTGGTGGGCGTCCACTGCAGGGATTTAAGCAAGTCGGCATAGATGTGTTGTTTGGCGGCGGACAGAACGTTGAAGAGTCGGTTAACCTCTTTCTCACCAACCAGATTGAAGAGATTTCTAATGATCAGGTCTGCGGTGGTGGCGCGTAGTGGTCATTTCAGTTGTTAGTGGCAAGGGTGGTGCAGGCAAGACCACCCTTGCAACCTCTATAGCCCAAGTTCTGAATGCTGAATTTTACGACTTGGATGTCGATGCCCCTAACTCTGAATATTTTCTTAAGCCCGAATTCAACCGTGAACAGTCTATTTATCAGCCGATTCCAACCTTTAATGAAGATCTCTGTGATGCATGTGGTCGCTGTACCAAGGAGTGCCGCTTTAATGCATTGATTAAAATTGTTGATCGGATTTATTTGACCGAATCTCTCTGTCATGGCTGTGGCCTGTGTGAAAAGGTCTGTCCCCAACAGGCGATTAGCTATCGTGATTCTGCCATTGGTACGGTTCGTTCCGGTTATTCAGAACGCTTGAAAAACAACGTCCATGTGGGTGATTTGAAGATCGGATCGACCCGAGGGACCTATCTGATTGGTGAACTGGTGAAACAGATTGTTCCAGATCAAATGGCAGTGATCGATGGCCCTCCGGGGAACTCATGTTCTGCCGTTGCGGCAATAAAACCTGCTGATTTAGTTGTTCTGGTGGTGGAACCAACACCTTTTGGTTTTCACGATATGGAGCAGACTGAGCAGATCCTGATTCAGATGGAGAAGAACTATCTGGTGATTGCCAATAAGGTCATGAATGAAGAAAGTGTCGACAGCTTTTTTCAAGGACGGAGCAAAAAATGTTCGTTGACTATTCCTCTTGATGAACGTTATCTCAAAGCGAATCTGGATGGCGATATTCTCAGCAGTCGCTTCAGTGAAGTCTACAGTTCTCTCAAAAGTGCAATAGAGCAGGAGCTTGCAACCATATGACACGTCAAATCGCTATTCTCAGTGGCAAAGGCGGAGCAGGAAAGACTTCAATTACGGCGTCTATTATAAAGGTTCTCAATTCTGTTGTCGCCGTAGATGCCGATGTCAACGCATCCAACCTGCCGTTGTTACTTCCGCATGACACCCGTTCAACCGAACCCTATTACGGGATGGATATTGCTCATATCAATCAGCAGACATGCAATGGCTGCATTATTTGTTCTGAAGCTTGTCAGTTTGATGCCATTACACGAGATAGCTTAGGTCAAGTTTGGGTGAATTCGGAATGTGAAGGTTGCGGCTCCTGTGTTTTTTCTTGCCCCGTTAATGCCATTAATCTGGTTGAGCATGTGGGTGGTGAATGGTTTCTCAGTACGATTGATAACGGATATCTGGTCCATGCAGACCTGATTCCGGGAGAGGACAACAGTGGTAAGCTGATCACCAAAGTCAGGAATGAGGCTGCCTCAGTTGCGAAGGAAAAGAATATTCCTTACATTGTTATTGATGGGCCACCGGGAACCAGCTGCCAGGCGATATCTTCCATTACCGGAACCGATTTAGTTCTGGCTGTTGTTGAAGAAAGTCTTTCCGGATTGTCCGATTACCGGCGCTTGGCAGAGTTGATCGGAAAATTCTCCATTCCCCATTTTGTGTTGATCAATAAAGCAGGATTCAGTCCAGAGATCGAAAATAAAATCCACGCTGCCGTACGTGAGTTCAATGGTGAGCTTGTCGGTCGTATTCCTTTTGACCGAAAAATACCAGAAGCGCTCCAGGGGTTGCAATCTATGGCCGAAATGAACGAATATAGAAAAGATATAGAAAACGTATTGCAACAGTTGCTGAAAGCATTGGACGAAATAACATAAACACAGTGGCTCAGACAGGGTCACTCACTGCCACGAGGAACGGAAGAGGATCATTGTCGATGAAGGCTGTAGAAATTACTGATGGAATTTATTGTTTACCGGTCAATCTGGAAAGCTATCAATTGTTCGAGGGTATGTGGCCGATGCCAAACGGGATCTCGATCAATTCATATGTCGTCAAGGGCGAAAAAACAGCTCTGATCGATCTCATTGAAGATGTTCGCGACAAACCAGCTGAGTTTGAAGAAGAGCTGAATTCCATTCCGCTCGAAATCAAGGATATCGATTATCTGGTGATCAACCATATGGAACCGGATCATATCAGTTGGTTGCCGAAGTTTCATCAGCAGAACCCGAATGTTGAAATCTACCTGACGACAAAAGCAGCAGCCCTGCTGAAGTCGTATTGTGGGATCGATACCAATATTCATATTGTCAAAGATGGAGATAACCTCGACCTTGGTGGTGGTAAGGTTCTGACCTTCTTTGAGACACCGAATATTCATTGGCCGGAAACGATGATGACCTATGAGCAAAGCAGCGGAATTTTATTTTCATGCGATGCCTTCGGGTCCTACGGAACCTTGAATGGGGTCTATTTTGATGACCAGCTTTCAAGCGAGCAGCATGCTTTCTTTCAGAATGAAGCATTGCGCTACTATTCCAATATCGTCTCCAGCTTTTCTATCTTTGTTGACAAAGGTATCCGTCGACTCAGTGATCTGGATGTCAAGACGATTGCGCCGTCTCATGGTATTATCTGGCGTGAAAATCCCCAGCAGATTATCGACTCTTATACACGTCTTGCTTCCTATCAGGGTGGTGCCGCCGAGCCAGAGATCACAGTTATCTGGTCCAGTATGTATGGAAATACTGAAAAACTGGTGAACAGTATTGTCCAAGGGGTGCGTAAAGAAGGTCTTCCGGTGCATGTTTTTCGTGTTCCGGACACCCATGTTGGTGAGATTCTGGCTTCAGCCTGGAAATCCTCCGGCTTGATTCTCGGTATGCCGACCTATGAATATGAAATGTTCCCGCCGATGGCGTGGGTTCTTGACATGTTCCGCCGCAAGAAAGTTTGGCATAAAAAAGTCCTGCGTTTTGGTTCCGCCGGTTGGTCCGGTGGTGCTCAACGCGAACTCGATCATCTGACCGAAAAAATGAAGTGGGAGTTTATTGACCCCATCGAGTGGAAAGGTGCTCCAACCCAGACCGAAATGGATCTGGCACTGCAACAGAGTCAAGCTCTGGCACAGATGGTTAAAGAATATAGCGCAAAGTAATGCAATTTGCTTCATGAACAAAGGCCTGATCACTTGAATGTGACCAGGCCTTTGTTTTTTCTGTTTACAGTGAGCTGTTGAGCGACTGATTTGTTTTTCTGAGCATTCTTGTCCTCTGTCTCGGGAGATGAACGCAACGAAGATCATGCTTTTTTGACGATTAAGGCCTGAATTTCAAGCTGAAATAAGGATAAATACATCGAGAGAGTGCCCACGCCCCAATTTTGAGCGAATAATAAAGTTTCATACTGAATTGTCAGGAAATCCATTGAAGTCTTAAGACCCTTTTGAAGCAACATACGAAACACTTTGTTGGGACAAGTGGTTTGCCACGGTCGCCGGTTCAAAGCTCCATACATGTGAGACAGAATAATGACTTATTGTCAGGCAACAATTAACTTGGCTGGTGTCCGCTAGCGTCTGGCCCAGGGAACCAAAACGTAACGGGCTGATTCCCTTTTTGAAATCAGCCCGTTACGTTTCATTGTTTAGCAGCTTAAATGGTCGCGTCGAACTCGAACATTCGTTCTCGCATTATTAAAATCAACTTTCGGTGTGGACCAGACCATCTTTGATGTGAACTGTTCGATTTGCGCGTGCGGCAAGGTCTGTATTATGGGTGATCATGATAATGGTTAGACCATTGCTGCGCAAAGAACGAAGGATGCCAAAAATCTTATCACTATTTTCGCTGTCAAGGTTGCCGGTGGGTTCATCCGCCAGTAGGATTTCCGGACCGTTGACCAGCCCGCGGGCAATAGCGGTTCGCTGCATTTCTCCGCCGCTCAGTTGTGAAGGCACGTGGTTAAGGCGATGCTCCAGACCCACCATTTCCGCCAGGCGGGTAACCTTCTCGGGAGTTGCCGGTTTCTTGCTGAAGAGCAGCGGGAGAGCAATGTTGTCAAAAACGCTCAGCCCGGGGATCAGGTAGAACTGCTGAAAGACGAAGCCGATCTTGTCCCTTCGCAACTTGACCAGTTCGGCTTCGGGTAAACGAGATGCGTCGACACCATCGATCAGGACTTCGCCGCTGGTCGGTTGATCGAGGCAACCGAGGATGTGCAGCAGTGTCGTTTTCCCGGCTCCAGAGGGTCCGGTAATGGCGAGAAGTTCTTCTTTGTCGATACGAAGGTCAATGCCGCGTAATGCGCGAACATCTTCTGCGCCCCGGCGGTATTTTTTTTCAATTCTTTTGAGTTCAATCATCCTTTTATCGCCTCAACTGGGTTGATTTTTGATGCTTTGAAAGCCGGGTAGAGACCAACACACAAGCCTATGACCATGATAAACAGCACACTTCCAAGAGCAAGGAGTGGGTCGAAGCTGATCAGGTTACCCGTGGGAACGAAAGGCATTACAGAGCGGACAAACGCCTCGATGAGCTTCGAACCAAAGGTGGCAATGACAATTCCTAAGATCCCGCCTGCCAATGACAGAATCGTCGTCTCTTCAAGGATTATGCGGAAAACATCTCGGCGCGAGGCACCAACGGCCCGCATCATGCCGATTTCCTGGCTGCGTTCAAAAATGGACATGAGAATCGAATTCATCACTCCAACGGCGCTGATCAGCACGGCAATCAATACTATGGCTAGGCTAAGCGCCCGGGCCGAAGCAGCAAGATTGGAGATTGAAGTCATCACTTGCCCCATGGTGACAATCTGGATACCCGGAACGGCGGCCGTTAGTGCATCGGTAATTTCACTCATCCGCTCAGGGTCTGTTACTTTAACGCCAATTGCCGTTGCCGCATCAGGTCGTTCGAGTATTTGCTGGGCTGTCTGTATGGGCAGGTAGACAAAGGCATCATCCTGACTGCCGGTCAGTCCAACGATCCCGGCAATGACCAATTTTGTTCCGTGGGCTGTCTCCGTGAACACATCTCCAGGCTTTAATCCTTCGTGTTCTGCAACCTCATGACCGAGGAGAATTTCGTTGTCCTGTGAGGGGATCTTGCCTTCGACCTCCCAGTTTGGCTTGATCGCAGACAGAACCTTCATGTCAACACCATAAATAAGGTCTAATCGCTCTTTCTGCGGGTTCGGGTGTTGAGCAACCAGGATAGGTGTCGCCAGGGTGATGCCACTGGTTTCCTGAAGATGCTGCATAACTCCCGTATCGAGAAATTTGGGAATGACCGCACCATGAAGAACCAAAGCGGCGACCTCGTGAGCACATCCGGAAGGCACAACCATGAAATGCAGGCCGGTACGCTCCAATTCCACGGCAAGCCCATCGTTGAATCCGCGGTTAAAGGAGAGGACAGAAAAGAGCACGCCCACGGAAGCGGCAATGCCCAGCATGGTTAAAGCACTCCGTGTCCTGTGTCGTAACAGGTTCTTTACGGCAAGTTTAAGATATCCGTTCATTTCACTTCGACTCCTGTTGCGATCAGAATAATATTATTCTGAGATTTGGCGACAGTGCCGCTGGCGACCACCGGTTTGTTCTGCATCGGGGGAAGGCTGAACTTGTTGGTCGACAAGTCGATGTAGAGTTGTCCGGTATCATCCTGAAGGAAGAACCAGCAGCCATTTGACTGGCATTGAGAGCCAATCTTTCCTTCGAGGGTTACTTTCTGACCAAGAAGGTTCTGTTGTAAAAACAGGTCCTTTACTTTCATCTTAGGGGCAGAAGAATCTATGCCAGTACCATATTTCTCACCACCACATCCGGCCAGAAAAAAGGTGATAATCAGGGTGGAGATCATTAGCAGATTTCGCATTCGTGAAGTCCTCATATTTTGCTTGTTGTGTTAATCATTGTCGCGCTGAATTGGATACAGAGAAAACGCCGGTCCAAGCTGGCTAGCTGTTTTCCAGCGGCTTACTTCATCGCTGAGGGCAAAGCCTCAAAAAACTATTCTCTGAATCAATAATTCTTAGGTAGTCGGTCTCAGAGTAGGCAAAGCTCTACCTGCTGACGCACGACCTCCCTGCGGATGAATAAAGCTAAAAATAGGTTGTAGCTGAATCAGAGCTGTTCAGGGGGATAGTCAATCAGGAGGATATAGTCGGACGGGGTGTTGGAGGCCAGAAGCCATAATTGCCCTGGGAGCTGCTGGGCGGCATTGGCTGGTAACTGATGGGTTTCGAAGGTTGAAAATGTGCAGGCGGGGCACCGGCAGCCAGGGTCGCTGCATTCCCCTTCATTGCCAGACATAGGTTGCCCGTCACCATCTGCATCGCAGCAGAGATCGATTTCAGCTGCCCCTGAGATCGTTGCTGAGGCGGTAATCGTCCCGGTCAGCAGGAAGATGGACAGAAGTAATACAGAGAGTGTTGAGAACTTTACAAAAGTCGTAGGCATATGCGAATTATATTGTCTACTGTTTTAGTTGTCAATTGGTTTTGCTGCCCCCAAAAGAAGGTTTCTGGCTACCTAGACTTGGTTTTGACCGATAAAATTATATTCTGATCCACGGTAGGGGATTTTACGTCTCAAATATCGTAACAAGAAGAAGCCCTGGCATAGACCGGGGCTTCTTCAATTCTGTTTCTCAAATGCAGTGCCTTTGGAGGCTTAGAAAAACACACCATCAAACCGACTCACTAATCCAAAGAGATTTGAATAATTAAAGGTGTCCTGTCTTGATGGGTGTTGCCGGGGTGACCTCTAAAAAATAGGAATTATGCTTCCACAAGAGTCGATGCCCACGAATTAGGGAATACCCGCTTCTTTGTGCAGTAGAGAGACCCAAGCGGCCAGACGTTGCTCGGTAAGCTGGTCCTGGTTTTCGACATCAAGGGGCAAGCCGAGGAAATAATCCCCTTCAACAGCAGCTGAGGATGTGTAGTCGTAGTTTTTATCAGGCCATTTGCCAATAATGCGGGCTCCGGCCGCCACCGCCAGATCATGCAGAGCCTTCATCCCGTCGACAAAGGCATCAGGATAACATATCTGATCTCCGAGACCATATAGAGCGACCTTTTTCCCCTCCAACCGTGCCTCACGCAGGCAATCATAGGCGTCGTTCCAATCACTTTGCAGGCGATCCCCCTCATCGTGCCAGCTTGAAGTGCCGAGGATCAGAAGGTCATAGGCTTCCAGATCTGCTCGCACTGCATCAGCAATAGGATATAGACGTGCAGTGCTGACTAACTCCGCGAGACGTTTAGCAATCAAAGCGGTATTGCCAGTTCTACCGCAGTAAAATATTCCAATTCTCATGATGCTTCCTTTATCGACGAAAATAAAATCAATTTAAAAATGCCAACTGTTTACAAATGATAGCATATCAGCGTGACATAAAAATATAGCCGCCGGAGATGTCCGGCGGCTATATTTTTCCAATCTCCATACATTTAAGACAGAGGTCCTTCCGTTGAGGTGTGTTGCTTTGCAGGAAATTTAGTAACTTTTCCATTAATTGAGAAATGACTATTCCCATCCAAAGCACAATCAGCACTGAAACTGAAACTGAAACTGTGTGATTTTTTTCTAGGAAATAGAAATAATTAAATGCTATTATTAAAAGGAGCACATTGTTGACGTGGGTTTCACATTTAGAATTCCACTATACGATAGCTTGCATGCTTGGAGTGGGGTGACTTTTGTTGAGAAAATTGCAAAATAAAATCGCTTTGCAAGTGTTCATTGTGGGACTCCTGCTCTCTATTCTTGGGTTTGGAGTCCATAAAAAAATCATTTCCGATACATCAAGCAAAAAAGCATTATATGACATTCAATCCCTGTCCCAAGAGCTTGCCCTTTCAACTGATACCATCCTCAGGGAAAAAGCAAATAAAGTTCAAACGCTTTCAAGTGCTCCTGTCATTGAAAATCTGCTGATCAATTCAAACGCCTCCTTCTCCTCTCTTTCAATTGCCGAAAGAGAAAATCTGCTGACCGATTTGAATGAACAATGGATAGGGGAAGAGGATCCTAATTCTGCCTTTATCCAGTCTTATATGAAAAATCCTGCAGCTGTTTTTCTGCAAAAACAACTTGGTCTCAATCCTGATGAGTACGGTGAAATTTTCATAACCAATCGCTTTGGTGCTTTAGTTGCGACAACTGGAAAATTAACGACCCTGGCACATGCCAAAAAATATTGGTGGAAAGAAAGCTTCAATGCCGGTAAAGGAAAATTATATTTTGATGACCGAGGGATTGATGCCAGTGTCGGAGGCTGTGTATTAGGTATTGTTGTCCCAATCAAAAAAAATGGTCAAATTATCGGAATACTGAAGAGTAATATTCTTATACAAAGGGTCCTCTCAAAAGTTGTTGGATCTAAACAGCTCAATTTGTTTCGTAAAAATGAGACACTGAAGCATTCTCATGTGATGCGTGCGATTGTTCGCAAAGGCGGAAAAATCGTCACACAACCTGGACTCGCTCCACTCACAGCAGATATTTCACCTCAAATCAAGCTACTACTATCTGAGCAGGAAACCGGAGCATTAGTAGTAGAAAGTGCAGGAATAAAAACCTTTGCCGCTTTTTCCCAAATTCCGATAAGTCGCGGTGATAGTACCTGCGGATTTGGTGGCAGTCCCAAATCAATTGATCACATTGGCGGCAATCAGAATGAAGACTGGAATATCGTTGTAACTCAACCTGCAGTGGAAGCGATGCAGCTTATCAACCAGAGCAACAAATTGCTTTACATGATTGTTGTTGTTTTGACGGCCATGCTTGCTGTGTTGGCCCTATTAATCGGCCGATGGATCACTAAACCAATATCCGCTCTTACAGATGCAACTAAAAAGATTGGTCAAGGCGATTTTACTGCCATGGTTGAGCCGCAAACCTCTCATGATGAACTTGAAGAAGTGGCTCGCTCTTTTAACCAGATGGTAACGAACCTCACTGAATCTCAGGAAGCCCTCCAGAGTGCTGAGCGCCGGTTGAATGTTGCACTCAAAATGGGAAATGCAGGAGCTTGGGGTTACAAAATTGATAATGACGAGATTTTGGCTGCTGCTGAAGGAGCTAGCATTTACGGATTTCCTCCCGTTGACGGGGCTATTCCAATAGAGGTTATTGAGTCATGCATACCAGAACGAGAGCGTGTCCATAAAGCTCTCGTAGACTTGATCAATGAGGAGCATGAGTACAACCTTGAATTTACAATTAACCCCATTGACGGATCACCTTCAAAGGTAATTCGTTCTACAGCCAGACTTGAAAAAGATGAACAAGGAAATCCTCTGGAAGTTTTTGGCTTCGTTCAAGACATCACCGAACAGAAACAATCCGAGGAAAAACGCCTAAAGCTCGAAGAACAACTACGCCAATCACAGAAGATGGAAGCCATCGGTACGATGGCCGGTGGTGTCGCACATAACTTCAATAACAGCCTCGCTATTATTCTCGGCAATCTTGAACTCTCTAAGAGGAAGCTGACACCGCAGAGTAAAATCGAAAAGTATCTTGACTCTGCCAAAACTGCCGCCATACGTTCCAGTGATCTGGTGAAGCAGATCATGACTTACAGCCGAAAAGGTGGTCAATCTCAAGAACCACTGCAATTATCTCGCTTACTAAATGAGGCCATCACCCTGCTAAAGCCTACAATTCCTAGCAACGTTAAGTTGCAACAAGAGATCAAACCGAATTGCGATCAAGTCTACATTCAGACTGATGCCTCCCAAATCCAGGAGTGTCTGCTCAACCTGTGTAATAACGCCGTTCATGCCATGAAAGAAAAAGGAGAGTTGCTTCTGAGGTTGGAACGGGTTGAACTGAGACAACAAGATATTCGCGCCCGTTATGATTGTTCACCAGGAGAATATCTCTGCCTCAGTATTCAGGATAACGGTTGCGGTATCCCTGACGAGATTCAGGAAAAGATCTTTGACCCCTTCTTTAGCACGAAGGAGTTATATGATGGAACCGGCATGGGGCTCTCTACCGTTCAAGGAATTGTTAAGCAACATCATGGCATGATTACGGTTGAAAGTGGTGTAGGACAGGGAACGACCTTCCACCTGTATTTCCCTGTTGTTAATCAGCCTGAAAAAGAAGAGGTGGCAGACAAAGAGGTCGAGCTTCAGAAGGGTACAGAAAGAATCCTACTTGTCGATGATGACGAGATGGTCGTAAACCTTAACGAGCAGTTGCTTTCTGAAATGGGTTATCAGGTCACAGCTAAAACTGACAGTGTCGAAGCACTGAAACTCTTCAGTGCAAACGTTGACAGTTATGATCTCGTGATAACCGATCAGATCATGCCGGAGTCGACCGGAGTAGAACTGATCCAGAAAATCAAAAAGCTTCGCCCCGAAATCCCGACCATCCTATGTACCGGATACAGCAAAAGGGTGAATGAGGAAGAGGCTCGGCAGATGGGGATATCGGCCTTCCTGTTCAAGCCGACGGATTTAATGAAAATGTCACAGGTGATCAGAGACGTGCTGGCGAAAAATTAAAAAGCTAGAATCAGTTTTTTAATAATCAGGATCTTTCTTCTAAAATTGTTGTTTTTGGTCTGATCGCATCAATTCTCAAATATCGTGAGTTTTAAAAATCTTACTCGCCATTGAGGATGATATTATTCGCCTCCCCCAGTATTGACGTGATTGTCTCTCCCCTGTATGGGAAAAACAGGATCAGGACACTTAATGTTTTAGAGCAAAGGTCAGAAGATGACAGCAAGGCATTGCTTCACGCTAAACTGGAATCTTAATTGGTTGATCGCAGCCCCATTTTGCTGAGTAACCGACCAGATGTCACATTGATAAAATTTTTGCGTTTCAAAAATGGAAAGACCGGTTTTTCGCGGACACCAAGAGTTTCCAATAGGCGTTTAATGTCTTGGCTACGATCCATCTTCATGCCTTGCTCAAGGATCATGATTGCCTGTTTTCTGCGATTTAAGTGGAGGTAGATTCGACTTAGAGCCAAGTATATTTCAGCTTCTCGTGGATTTTCTTTTAAGGCTTTTCTGCACAGAGTAATACCACTGGTGTAATCATTTTTTTCCCGCGCAAGACAATAGCCATACCAGGCTTTGGCGTGGCTGGAAGTCTCTATTGCTGATTCCAACAGTCGAAGTCCTAACTTGGTGTTTCCCAGTTTAACTTCCGCAATACAAGATAACATTTGCTCGTTAGTTGACTTCGTCATTTCATGCTCCTTTCACCTTGCTTTCTTTACTGAACCTGTCTTCTTTCATTAAAACAGAAATAATCGAGAATTGAATAGTGGCTCAACAAATTAATATGATTATTTCGAGGTGAAAATTTCACAGAAAATCGGATAGATCTCGTATTGATTCTGTCGGGTAGATCAATAGGGAAATGTGAGTGCTGGAGGGGAAATAACGTGTTTTTGCTTATTCGGTCGCTTAATGTGTATCACTAACCCTAAATTATTATTTTTATTGTTTGAGTCTTAATGAGGGGTAAAAAAACTTAACTGTGTTGCGATTTCATTCTGTTTGAGGCGAATTACGCGTATAAAAATCCCACAAGACGCCTGCTAATAATTTCTTCGGTTTCTGCCATGATGCGATCGATAAGATCTTTACATGTGGGGATATCGTGAATGAGTCCAGCGACCATACCGCAACTCCATACCCCTGCATCCATATGGCCATCCTGCAATACTTTTTGATTGGCGGCTCCTGCAACGAATGGTGCGATGTCGCTTATGGCAATTTTGTCTCCCTGTTGTTGTTCAATCTCCATTATTTTTCGACAGTTGCATTCAGCATGACGCGCTCAGAATTCCTTAGCGATCGCATGATGAGTCGTGTCTTCAATTCATCAGCCGCAAGGAGCGCTTGCTTAACGTTATCGTGCACCGGTGCTTCCTGTGTCGCAATAAAGCGTGTCCCCATATTTATTCCATCCGCTCCCATGGCCAGAGAAGCCACCAGGCTTCGTGCATCGGCCTGCCCACCGGACGCGACAAAGGGAATGTTAAGTTCCTCAGCGGCCCGGGGGAGCAGAATCATGTTGGGAATGTCATCTTCACCAGGGTGTCCACCGCATTCGAATCCATCGACGCTGACAGCGTCGCAACCAATACGTTCAGCTTTAAGCGCATGACGGACTGATGTGCATTTATGGATGACTTTGATGCCAGCATCTTTGAACGCAGGCATATATTGCTCAGGGCTGCGGCCCGCGGTTTCAACGATCCTTACGTCTCCCGTCACGATGGTTTGAATGTATTCCTGATAAGGGGGCTGCTTGAACATCGGTAAAAACGTCAGGTTGACGCCGAATGGTTTGTCGGTCATTGCGTGACAGCGGGATATCTCTTTTGCCAAATCAGCCGGGGTCGGTTGAGTCAATCCTGTGATGATCCCCAGTCCGCCAGCGTTGGAGACGGCTGCGGCCAATTCGGCAAACCCAACATTGTGCATACCACCTTGGATAATTGGGTGCCGAATACCAAAGAGTTCAGTGATGCGCGTTTTCATTCGTCATCTCCTGTCTATCGAAGTCTCGGGGTATAGACTCATAGGGCGTCAGTTTTTAATCAGCCAACTCCCATCCGGTTGACGGCAGGCGGTCCCGTATGCATTTTCTTTCTGACCACCGACGATCACTGTTTGACGATACTCGCGACAATATTGTCCCGGTGCCTGTTGATAGGTCCGGGTTGGTGTCAATGAGCCGCTGTTGCCTGAATCTGGATTATCCCAACGGGTCGTTTCATGACTACGAGTATGCTCTAGAGAGTACTGGGCGTTTTGCCCCATTGCAATCTGGTCTGCCCGATCGAGAGAACGACCGATCTCCTGGCCAAACAAGGCTCCCGCCAGAGTCCCAATAGCGATTGCAGCGACATTACCTTTTCCACCACCGATATTTGAACCTAAAATTGCACCTCCGGTAGCACCGAGCAGGGTTCCGACGCCTTCTTTCGGTCCAGAATGTTGCGCGCAACCAACGATTAGAAATGAAAAAATTGCCAATAGTATCAGAACTTGTCTCATCGCTTTTCTCCTATGGAGTGACAGTCGATCATCACAGATTTTCGACTATGTCTATCCCGTTGTTATGACTTTTACCAGAGATTATGTGCTCGAATACGCAAAGCTTTGCGAGATCGTTTCGACTCATACCATTATATCAGAGAACAGCTTTTCAAGTTCGTTGGTATCTCTTTAACGGTGTTGCCGTTTTCTTAACTTGTGGCTGTTTCTCTTCTGGTTGCAACATGATTGGGGCGGCCTGAAAATAAAATGGAATATGATAAACTATGTATTCATCGGTATTCTCTTTCAAGGTCAATGAAGGAAAGGATTAAAATGAATAAAATAAGAAAATTCTTTGTTTACTGGCTACTTACGGCTGCTGTGGCTCTTCTGGTTTCTTGTGGTGGTGGGGGGAGTTCCGTTGATGGGCAAGGAACACTTTCAACCTCTCTGACCGATAGCTCTTCGGAAGAGTATCAGGCCGTTTACGTCACTATTGATCGAGTTGATGTTCATCTTGCCGATAGCAATAGTTGGAAGACTGTCGCGACACCGGGAAAAACTTACAATCTTTTGGCGTTGGTCAATGGTGTGATTGAAGCTTGGTGACGTTTTGCTGGATAGTGGTCACTATACGCAGATGCGTTTGATTATCGGAGAGACTGCTGATAGCAGTTTAAATATTTTTGATGAGCAGCATGGCTTTGCCAATTACATTATCGACCAAAGTGATGTTGCCCACGAGTTGAAAGTTCCCAGTGGGTTTCAAACTGGCCTGAAGATTGTTAATGGCTTCGATATCAATGATAACCAAACGACCGAGCTTATTCTTGACTTCGATGCCTTGCGCTCAGTAATTAAGGCCGGTTCTAGCGGAAAATATCTACTTAAGCCAACGATCAAGGTTCTTACAACGGCCGATTATGCGATTGTTGATGGAATTGTCACCGCTGTCGATTCAGACCCATTACTCCCTCTGGATCAAGTTTTTGTGACTGCCCAGACTGTTGCTCCAGAGGAGATCGATATTAAGGATCAAGTGAATCTTCAATCTGGAACATTAACGACTGAAATAGGAGAATATGCGCTCTTTTTGGAGCCTGGAGATTATAACCTGGTCTCAATTCGCAGCGGCTATCTTCCTGTCTGTAAAGCCGCAAGTTTGGGGGCAGACAGCATGAGCACGGTTGACTTTAGTCTGCCTCTGCTAGAAGGAGCTGCTCTTTCTGGAACTATCTCTGGCCTTGTCAGTATTTCAGGAGCAAATGATGACCAACATGTCACGATTGAATTTCGTCAGCGAATGGATTGCAGCGGTAACAGCGAGGCCGTTATTGTCAAAACTGTTGAAATTGCTAACGGTGGGCAATATACGGTGAGCCTTGCTCCTGGGACAGGATATCAAGTGGTTGCAACAACATATGAAGAAGAGGCATTTACGGAAGAAGAGATTGTTATTACTTCTGGTGAGACGGCAGAACTGGATATTTCATTTTAAGACAGAAGCTGTTTAACCATTAAGGATGTACAAAGAGCGGAGCCATTTAAGGCTCCGCTCTTTGAGTTTTGTCATATGAGTTGAAATGTTTTAGCTGTTAACAACTTTTTGCTGATCAGCCACAACGGTTAATTTCTGGTGTAAATTGACCACGTTTCCAATAACCAAAATTGCTGGGCGCTGGGCATCGACAGCGGCTTCGGGCAAATTCTTGATGTCGGTGATGCGAACCTCTTGGTCGGAGCGTGAGGCGTTGGAAACAATCGCAACCGGCATTGTTTCATCCACGCCTGAATCAAGAGCCATGTGTGAAATTTGATCGGCAAAGCTCAGCCCCATGAGAATAATGGTTGTGTGATTTGGGATCTTCAGCAGAGGCAGCCAGTCGGTATTGATTTTACAGCCGGCTAAATGGGCCGAAACTACGGACATGTTGGTGGCGTAGCCTCTCGCTGTTGGTGGAATTCCGGCACAGGCAGGCCCCGCCAGAGCAGAGCTGATTCCACTGATCATCTCAACGCTGACACCGCGTTCAATCAGATATTCCGCTTCTTCAGCGCCACGACCAAAAATGTAGGGGTCGCCACATTTGAGTCGAGCAATCTTCAATCCACGTTTGGCTTGCTCATGCAGCATCGCGTTGATTTCATCCTGCCGGGCACTGTGACATCCCTTCTTTTTCCCGACGAAAATCTTTTCTGCCTGCTCGGGGATCATGTCGAGAATTTCCTGTGTGAGCAGGTGGTCATAGAGAACAACGTCAATCTGCTGTAGTGTTTTGTAGCTTTCAGGGTCATCAGATCCGCATCGCCGGGACCACAACCAATGAGGTAGACGGTTGAAAAAAGAGCAAGAGATTGTTCTTCAGTCTCTTTGACATTGCGAATCCCCTTGGCACGTTCTTCTTTTTTCTCGGTCAGAAGGCTGGCAATTTCTCTTGGGATAAATGAGGCGATCTTATCCCTGACAACGCGACTGACAGTCGGGCTTGCACCATCTGTTGTGACAGCAATTTTAAGGTCACCAATGTTCAGGATTGCAGGGAAATAGACATTCCCAAGTTTCGGTTGCGAAACGCAATTAAACAGAAAGTGCCGTTTGCTCTTTTCATCCAGAACCATCTTTGCAACGGATGGATTTCCGGTTGCATCGACGATCACATCGGCTTGAGTCAGGTCGTCGGAGCTGATCTCTTTTTCTGTGATTTGAAAATCGGATTGATGCAATTCAGCACAGATACTTTGTGCGATGATGGCAAAACGAATATTGTTTTTATGTAATGACTGTGCTTTTTGCAGCGCAATTTTTCCACCGCCAATAAGCAGGACATCAGGATTTGTCAGTAGGGCAGGTAAAGTCCCCATAGTAGTTCTCCAATAATGATAATCAATACAGATAGTTAGCTAGTCTGTTGAGGTCGTTTGTATTTAAGGAGGATGTGTGTTGCATCAGCCTGGGGAGCTGCCATGGGGAAATATGAGGCGGCATCCTACGCGCTAAGTGTCTATCAGGCAACTGTTTTTTTGTGTAATAGGGAAATTTAGTTTTTACAAGAATTTTAATTTTTGAAATTTTCTTGTGATTTCGGAGTGTTCAATATGACTAACCATAATCAGAAAACCGCGCAGAAAAAATAACTTGCATAACTTTTTTATTGGATTTAAATTCTTGCCGCGTCTGGAAGTCCATTAGATGACGCAATATAAGGGCACAAGAGAGAAGGAAGACGGTGAAAGGCCGTCACGGTCCCGCCACTGTAACCAAGGTTTTTCAAAGAGCCTTGGAAGTCAGACACTTCCTCCCTATAAGCCCAGATTGCCTAACTCCGTGGATAGAGTTATCAGTCAATAACTACGGATTAAATGCGGAATCCCGAAATCTCAATGCAGAGGTTTCGGGATTTTTTTTTGAGGTAATGCGTTTGCATAAACAGATTTATTTGGTTCGACATGGTGAAGTTGACGCACCTGCAGGAGTTTTTCTGGGGAAAACTGATGTGGGGTTGAGCGCTGAAGGACGTGAGCACGGAGGATGGCTGGCAAACAGGTTTCTGGGTATGCCGGTTGATCGATGCTTTTGTAGTCCGCTTCTGCGTGCACAGCAGACTGCTTCATATATCGCCGAATCGAATGGTCTCAGAGTTGAGACTCATGATGCACTGCGCGAAATCGATTTCGGGCGTTGGGAAGGTCGCCATTTTGATGAGATTGAGGCAAACGAGCCGCACAAGGTTCAGGAATGGTGTTCAAGCCCTCTTGACTTTACATTTCCTGAGGGAGATACGGTCAACTTATTTATCGACAGGGTGGCGACATTCTTTCAATGGTTCCGGCAGGAGGAAGGGGAAAACCTGCTGCTGGTCACGCATGGAGGTGTTATTCGGACACTCCTGTTTCAGCTGCTCAAATTAAATCCAGAAGATCAATTTAAGTTTGAGGTCGCGCGCGGATCTCTCAGTATTGTTAAACTATTTGGAGACGAAGCGATTTTAACGAGGTTGAACGACCATGGTTAATCAAAAAATGGGATATGTTGTTTATGTCAGCGGTGGTTGCCGCAGCGGCAAGAGTGCTTATGCTCAGCAATTGGCAGAGTCTTTACCCGGATGCAGGGGATACATCGCGACTTGCCCGGTCATCGACCCGGAAATGGATGAGCGCATTGCCCGTCATCAGCAAGATCGAAGAGGGCGGGGCTGGCAAACGATCGAAGCTCCACTGGCGCTTGCCGAAGCAATTCGTTCAGCCTCAGAGTTTGATGTTCTGCTGGTTGATTGTCTGACTCTGTGGGTTAATAATCTGCTTTATGAGGCAGAGCAACAGGAGAAAAATTTAAGCGAAGACAAAATGCATGCTCTTTGTGATGAGTTGATCTCCGCCTGCCGTGAACAAGGGAAGACAGTCATTTTTGTATCCAACGAACTGGGCATGGGACTTGTCCCCGCGGAGAGCGTTTCCAGGCGTTATCGTGATCTGATCGGCCGTTGTAATCAGGCCGTTGCTCATGCTGCAGATGAGGCTGTTTTTCTGGTGTCAGGGTTGCCACTGAAACTCAAACAATCGAATCACGACTGATCACAACAAAGAAAAATTACATATGAATATTTTAGATCAAACCATCTCTTCAATACGTGGACGTGACGAAGCTATCTACCGTCAGGCCGAAGATCTGATTCAAACATTATCGCCGTCTCAGCAGGGGCTGGGTCGCTTGCTTGATGTGAGCAAGGAACTAGCTGCCATGCAGCACTCATTAACCCCTTGTGTCGATAATAAGAAAATTGTCGTTATGGCAGGTGATCATGGCATTGCAGCACACGGAGTCAGTAAATACCCTCAGGATGTGACCGTTCAAATGGTTCGCGCTATGACGAACGGAGTGAGCGGGAGTGCTGTTCTTGCACGTCAAGCAGGGGCTGAACTTCATGCCGTGGATCTTGGTGTCAATGCAGACCTCAGTGAATTTACCCTGAGGACACTTCATCATCGGAAAATTGCCTGGGGAACGAAAGATTTTCTTCAAGGTCCCGCAATGACACGTGAGCAGGCGATTAAAGGTCTGGAAACGGGAATCACAATTGCCCATGAACTGGCCGACAGCACCGATTTGTTTGCTACTGGTGACAAAGGTATTGGAAACACAACTCCAAGTAGCGCGGTTGTTGCGACCCTTTGTGAGGTCCCTGTCGCTGGTGTCACCGGACGTGGAACCGGGATTGATGATGAACAGTTATTGCATAAAATTTCTGTTCTGGAGAAAGCACTGGATGTGAACCAGCCAGATCGTCGCGATCCTATCGATGTGCTGAGTAAAGTCGGTGGTTACGATATCGCCGGTATCGCCGGTTTGATTTTAGGCGCCGCAGCACTGAAGAAACCGATTGTTGTGGATGGGTTTATTTCGACAGCCGGTGCCTTAATCGCCGCCAGATTAGCTCCGTTAAGTCGAGACTATATGATTGCTGCACATATGAGTGTGGAGCAAGGACATCAGATTGCTTTGGCAGATTTAGGCAAAGAACCGTTACTGGATCTGGCCTTCCGTCTAGGAGAAGGGACCGGAGCCGCGATGGCGATGAATCTGATTCAAGCCGCTGCATCAATATTAACTGAGGCCCCCAAGGTTGTGACAAATGACCTGGCAAAGGTCGCTTGACCAATGAGGATTTGAAATGAGTTTATTGGAAAAAACAATCGCATCGATCTCTGGCCAAAATACAGAAGTACGCAATCAGGCCAAGGAACGTCTTGATCAATTGATCATGCCACATTGGGCTCTGGGGAAATTGATGGATCTGGCTCTTGATCTGGCTGGTATGACGGAAACGACCAAGCCCAGTGTCAAGCGGAAGCGGATTGTGACCATGGCAGGAGATCACGGGATAACCGCTGCTGGAGTCAGCCAGTTTCCCACCGATGTAACTGTCGGCATGATCGCCGGATTCCTTAATGGTGTAGCGGGCATCAATGTCCTGGCTCGTCAAGCGGGGGCAGAAGTCAGTGTCGTCGATATGGGGGTTGCCGGTGACTTATCGGTCTTTCCTGAGGGGGCAATCATTGATCGCAAGGTTGCCAAGGGTACGAACAACTTCGCCGAAGGTCCAGCCATGAGCCGTGAGCAGGCGATTCAAGCTCTTGAAAATGGGATCTCTGTTGCCTTGGAGTTGAGTGAGTCGACTGATGTCTTTGGCACCGGAGATATGGGGATTGGTAACACTTCGCCAAGCAGTGCCATCGTTGCGACTCTCTGTGATCTTCCTGTCGCAGACGTGACCGGTCGCGGAACAGGGCTGGACGACGAGCAGCTAAAGCGCAAAATTGCCGCCCTGGAAAAGGGGATTGAAATAAATCAGCCAGACAGCAGTGATCCAATTGATGTCTTAAGCAAGGTCGGTGGTTATGAGATTGCTGGAATCGCGGGACTGATCTTAGGAGCGGCTTCGTTGAAAAAGCCCGTTGTTGTCGATGGTTTTATCTCAACTGCTGGCGCCTTACTGGCTGGTCGGATCGCCCCTGCAAGCCGTGATTATATGATTGCTGCTCACCGCAGTGTCGAAATTGGTCAAGCTGCTGCACTGGCTGACCTGGGGAAAGACGCGCTGCTCGATCTGAATTTTCGTCTCGGTGAAGGCACTGGTGCTGCCGTTGCCATGAATCTTGTCGAAGGAGCTGTCGCTATTCTTACCGAAATGGCGACATTCAGCGAAGCTGGCGTTTCTGAGGCTCATTAAGGTTGCAATCAATGTCTGCTTTTTTTTCCGCCATAAGATTTCTGACCGTTATTCCTGTGCCACTGAGCTGGTGTGGTGACGAAAAGAGCTTTAATAAAAGTCCTGATTGGTATCCGCTTGCTGGCCTGACCATCGGTTTGTTTATGGCTGTTTGTGACCTTCTGTTGCGTTGGCTGTTGCCATTGCCGGTCGCGAGTGTTCTGGTGATGATCAGTCTGATTGCCATTACTGGCGCTCTTCATATGGATGGCTTGGCTGATACTGCAGATGCATTCTTCAGTAGCCGTGGGCGAGAGCGGATGCTTGAGATCATGAAGGACAGCAGTGCCGGTCCTATGGGAGTGACCGCTATTGTTGTCGTGCTGCTGCTCAAGACATTTTTACTTCTCTCTCTTCCCACGCCATGGCGCACAGAGGTGATTATCCTCATGCCACTGGCTGGTCGGTGTGCCATCCCGATTATCAGTAGTTGGCTCCCCTACGCCCGCAGCACCGAAGGAACGGGTGCTTTTATTCAGAACGGATCTGGATTCCGCCGTTTTGCTATCTGCTTTGGGTGCCTCTCTCTGTTTTCTCTTGCTTTGTTTGGCTGGGGAGCAGGGCTTTTTATTCTTGTTGTTGTTTCTTTAAGTACATGGCTGATGGGACGCTACAGTCGGCGTAAAATTGGCGGTTATACCGGGGATGTTTTGGGAGCGACCTGTGAACTGATTGAGATGGTTCCAGCTCTTTGCATTATTGTCCTTGCCCATCAGGGAGTGATCTGATGTCTTCAGTTTGTAAGCATGGCGGCAATTTACGCCAGATTTCAGAAAAAAGTGGTCTGTCCCGGTCTGAGCTGGTCGACTTTTCTGCCAATATCAATCCTCTCGGTTTTCCCGAATGGTTACGCCCACTGATCAGTTCGCAGTTGAGCGATCTGATGCACTACCCAGACCCAGAAGCTGTTGAGCTGACCCTGGCGATCGCTGAAGTCAATGATACCAACTCTTCACAGGTTCTTGTTGCCAATGGTGCCAGCGAACTGCTGCATCTGCTGCCACAGGTGCTCAATCCCAGGCGGGTTGTCCTTCCGGTTCCCAGTTACGTTGAATATGCCAATGGTGTCCGTCAGGCTGGTTTGACTGTTGAACCGTTTCCATTGTTTGCCGCTGAGGGTTTTCGTCTTTGTCCAGAACTGTTGGGTCAAGTTTTAATGCCCGGAGATATGGTTATTCTTGGGCAGCCGAACAACCCGACAGGGATTGTGACCGATCCTCTCAAATTAAAAGAGTTGGTTGACGAAAATCGGGATGTTCAGTTTGTTATTGATGAATCCTTTATCGATTTTGCTGGGTTGGACTCTTCTCTGCGTTGGCAGCGTCCTGCCAATGTCATTATCGTCCAGTCGATGACGAAATCCTGGGCAATACCCGGATTACGCCTGGGGTATCTGCTGGCTGATGAGCCCATCGTCACAGCTGTTCGCCAAAAAATTCCTGAGTGGTCGGTGAACAGCCTCGCTCAGGCAGTTGGTGTCAGGGCAATGGCCGACAAAGAATTCCTCCCGCATTCACGAGCTTTCGTGACTCAGCAGCGGGAAAAACTGTTCCAAAGCCTTTCAGGACTTGTCGGAATTAACCCATTCCCAAGTGATACGAACTTTATTTTGGCCCGAGTTGATCATCATCAGCTCAATGGTTCTCAATTGGTTCAAGCCTTGATGGAAAAGGGTGTGATCCTGCGTGATTGCAGTAACTTTGCTAATTTGGGATCTGACTATGTCCGCATTGCTGTTCGTGGTGATGCGGAACGGGAGCGGTTGCTGAAAGCACTGCATCAGGTTCTTGAGGTTTCACGGCCAAGTAAAAAGTCGAAGAAAACTCCAGCGATCATGTTTCAAGGGACTGGATCAAATGCGGGCAAGAGTGTTTTAACCGCTGCTCTGTGCCGCATCCTTCATCAAGATGGGTTGAGTGTTGCGCCTTTTAAAGCACAGAATATGTCGCTCAACTCCTGTGTCACCTTTCAAGGGGGCGAGATGGGGCGTGCTCAGGTTCTCCAGGCTCAGGCCAGCCGTCTTGATCCCGATGTGCGCATGAATCCGGTTTTGCTCAAGCCGAGTAGTGAGACCGGATCTCAGGTCATATTGTGCGGTGAAGTCCTTGAGACGATGGACTTTCGTGACTACGCGGGGAGGCGTGAAGCGCTGTTCGGGACGGTGCAGGAATGTTACGACAGCCTCGCCTCTGAGCATCAGGTGATGGTGCTCGAAGGGGCTGGTAGCCCGGCCGAAATAAACCTGAAAAAACGTGACATCGTCAACATGAATATGGCCCGCTATGCCGAGGCGGGTGTCATGTTGGTTGGGGATATCGACCGTGGTGGAGTCTTCGCCTCCTTTGTCGGTAGCATGGAGTTACTTAACGAATGGGAGCGCGATCTGGTCAAAGGGTTTGTCATTAATCGCTTTCGCGGTGACGCAACCTTGCTGAAGGATGCCCTCGATATGACTTCCCTGCACAGTGGCAAGCCATTTTTCGGGACGGTTCCTTATCTGCCTGAGCTTGGGCTTCCGGAAGAGGACTCCGTTGATTTTAAGGATGGTCTGATGGAGACCGTTCGCGGAGAAGGGGATGTACTTGACATCGCCCTGATCGATCTTCCTCATGTGTCCAATTTCACTGATTTAGATGCGCTACGAATTGAACCTGATGCGCATGTTCGTAAGGTGACAAAGGTTTCCGATTTGGGAATTCCGGATGCCGTTATCCTGCCAGGCAGCAAAAATGTCATTAATGACCTCGCATACCTGCAACAGACCGGTTTTGATGTCGCAATCAAAAAATTGGCTCAGAACGGCCAAACGGAGATTGTCGGTATATGCGGCGGTTATCAGCTGATTGGCGGCGCGATCAATGATCCCCATGGAATTGAATCGAGTGGTTGTGAATGTACCGGTCTCGGCCTGTTGCCCATGGAGACGGTATTGCAACCGGGGAAGACCACAACCCATTGCAAAGCAACGCACCTGATATCAGGCGAATCTCTCTACGGTTACGAAATCCATCATGGCACCAGTCATGGTGATGCGCTTCAGCCATTGGTCAAGCGTGAAGATGGTGAGCTGATTGGCAGCTATCTGGGGGGGAAAGACTGGATCTGGGGTACCTACCTGCATGGGGTTTTTGATGCCGATGGTTTCCGGCGTTGGTTCCTCAATCGTCTGCGGGTTCGTAAAGGCTGGGATGAGAGCATTATTCAGACCTGTTACGACCTTGAACCGGCTCTCGACCGCTTGGCAGATCATGTGCGTGCGTCTATGGAAATGGATCGTATCTATCAGGTTCTTGGACTGTGATTCCTCTGTGGTTGCATGTTGTTCTGGCATTGATCCTCGATCTGGCTCTTGGCGATCCGCGTTGGCTGCCCCATCCGATCATTGCCATCGGCAATCTGGCGCAAAGGTGTGAGGCTCCACTAAGGAGATCTTTTAGCGAACGTAAAGCGGGCATTCTGGCCGTTGTTATTGTTATATCGATAACCGTTGTGACGGTCTCAATCTGCTGCTGGTGTGCAAGCCGGATTCATCCGTTGTTGGGTGATTTCGTCAGTATCCTGCTGATTTACACAGCTCTGGCGATGCAGAGTTTACGGACGCATGCTTTGGCTGTGTTTCATCCTCTCGTCAAGGGGGATCTCGTAACGGCACGGACTCAAGTACAGATGCTTGTTGGTCGGGATACCGCGAGCCTTGATGAAGAAGAAATTACCCGCGCGACAGTTGAGAGTGTGGCAGAAAATACCGTTGATGGCGTGACGGCACCATTACTCTTTGCGTTACTGGGCGGTGCTCCGGGAGTGTTTTTTTACAAAGCGGTCAACACCCTTGATTCGACCTTTGGTTACAAGAATGATCGGTATCTTCAGTTCGGCTGGGCATCGGCAAAATTTGATGACCTGGTCAATTTCCTGCCGGCCCGAGTCAGTGCTTTACTTGTCCCCTTCTCTGCAGCACTGATAGGCTGGAAGGTCGGAAATCATGGCAGATCTTCAGACGTGATCGACACAATCACCCCAGCCCGAACGGCGGTCAGATTGAGTCGGCCATGGCAGGTGCGATGAATATTCGTCTTGGGGGTGAAAACAGCTATTTCGGTGAAAAGTCTTTCCGTCCCTTTATGGGGATGGGGAGCAAAATCTGAAGGCTGAGCATATTCTTCAGGTTGTACGTCTAATGATGGTGACGTCTGTTGTTGTTTTGATGGTCGGATTGATCGTACGGTGGTGGATGGTTGGGCTGCGTTAACAGGCCCCTACCGATGTTTAAAGAGTCGTTCTTCTGCTCAAGAAGGGGACGAATCATATAAAGGTCAACGAATAAAATGGCGAAAAATATTCTGATATTTACCGGTAATGGCAAAGGCAAGTCGACGGCAGCTTTTGGTATGGCACTGCGCGCAGCAGGGCATGATCAGCGTATTCTGGTGCTGCAGTTTCTTAAGTCTGATGATTCAACTGGTGAGTTGGTCGGTTGTAAGCAACTGGGGATTGAAGTTAAGCAGGTTGGGCGTGGTTTCGTCCCTAAAAAAGACAACCCTGCTTATCGTGATCACCAGAAAGCAGCCGAAGCTGGATTCGAACAAGCGATCAATGCGATGCAGGGCGGTGAGTACGATTTGCTCGTGCTGGATGAAATCTGTGGAACTGTTGCCCTGGGGCTGCTGGACGAAGACGTTGTCCTCAATGCTATCCGTAATTCCTCTGATCTGATCAACGTTGTTCTGACCGGACGCAATGCCAGTCCGCCAATGATCGAGTTGGCCGATACTGTCAGCGAAATGGTGCCGCATAAACATGCTCTTGAAGCTGGGAAGCCAGCCCGTGAAGGGGTTGAATTCTGATGGATTCATCTCTCCAGACCAGACCCCGTTTGATGATCGCCGGTGCTCATAGCGGCGTTGGCAAGTCGACAATTACTTTAGGGTTGGTTGCTGCATTGAAAAAGCGGGGGCTGAAGGTACAAACGTTTAAAGTCGGTCCCGATTACCTTGACCCAAGCCATTTGGCTCAGGTTTCTGGGCGGCCCTGTTATAACCTTGATGGCTGGATGAGTGACCGTGCTTACGCCGAACAATTGTTTATGGAACGCAGCGCTGATGCCGATATCTGTCTGATCGAAGGAGTCATGGGGCTGTTCGATGGCAGTAGCAGCGAGAGCCTAAGTGGGAGCAGTGCTGAAATCTCTGCCTGGCTTAAGTGTCCTGTTGCTTTAGTGGTTAATACGCATGGCATGGCCCGCAGTGTTGCCGCTCTGGTCAAGGGTTACAACGAACTGGAAGATGACGTCAAACTGGCTGGTGTGATCGCTAATCGGTGTGGGTCTGACAGCCACGCGACCTTGTTGGAGACTGCTTTGCGCAGTGCTGACCAGCCGCCATTGCTCGGGGCGGTAAAGCGCGACAGTTTGCCTATTCTGTCGAGTCGCCACTTGGGATTAATCTCTGCCGTGGAACAGGAACTAGAAGATGACAAGGTTGCACAGTTGGGACAGGCGATTGAGGAACAGCTCAATATCGATCTGCTGCTTGAACAGGCCAGCACAGCCGTATCTCTCTTTGACCTAAGGCTTGATGTGGGAGAAGTTGGCCCCCGTGGGACGGTCAAACTGGCTGTTGCCAGGGATGAGGCTTTTCAGTTTTATTACCCTGATTTTTTTAATCGCCTTGAATCTCTCAGCTGTGAACCTGTCTTCTTTTCTCCTATGAATGACAGCCGTATGCCAGCTGATGTAGACGGCCTCTATCTCGGAGGCGGGTATCCGGAAGTTCAGGCTGAGTCACTGGCTGAAAATACGACTATGTTGAATAGCATCCGCTCTTTTTGTTCCAGTGGGAAGCCTGTTTACGCCGAGTGTGGTGGGCTGATCTATTTGACTCAAGGGATTGAGCAGGAAGGAAAGCACTATCCTTTTGTCGGCGAATTACCGGTCTGGGCACGGATGTTGGACAAGCGGAAGGCTTTGGGATATGTCGAAGCTTGCTTGCAGCAGGATTCACTGTTTGGCAAGGGTGGAACCACTTTTCGTGGACATGAGTTTCACTACTCCGAACTGATCGAATCGCCGGTTGGTACAGATGGCTGGCAAGCTGTCTATCAATTGAAGCAGAAGCGTAGTGGAGAGTTGCGAGCGGAGGGCTATCAGCGCGGAAATGTTCTTGCCAGCTATGCTCATCTCCATCTGGCATCAAAACCGGAAGCGGTGAGTTGGTTTGTCAACAGGATGAGAAATTAGGACAGCAACGTCCTCATCATCCCGGTCCTCTTCCTCAGGAGAGGGCGATAGATAATAGTCATTAATCGAATCAAGATAAGGGATTTTACGTGGAAACTACAAAAAGACCATTAATATACGATCTGTTGGATAACCCTGTCAGCGGACAGGAGATCGAAGATCGCTCTTTTGCTCAAATTGATGCAGAAGCACCTGCACATAACCATTCGTCTGATGAATGGCAAGTTGTACGCAGGTTGATTCATACCACTGCTGATTTTGCCATGAGCGACCTGACGCAGTTTTCTGCCGATGCGATAAAATCGGCCCGCGCAGGTTTGAAGGCGGGTGGAACCATCTATGCTGACAGCAATATGATCCGTTCTGGTCTGTCTATCCCACGCTTAAAGCGGATGAACAGCAGCTACGAACGTGAATCGATTCTCTGTCACGTAGCCGATGAAGACATTGCAGCCGAAGCTCGTAAAACAGGTCTTCCACGCTCATACTTTGCCATGCGCAAGGCGGGCAAAAAGTTGGATGGCGGGATTGTTCTAATCGGTAACGCGCCGGTTGCTCTGCTTGAGCTGAACCGTATGGCGCGTGAAGATAATATCCGTCCGGCGTTGGTTATCGGTATGCCGGTCGGATTTGTTCATGTCTTGGAAAGTAAGGAAGAGCTGGTTGCTTCAGACCTTCCTTACGTTGTGCTGGATGGCCGGCGCGGAGGCAGCCCACTGGCTGTTGCCGCTCTGCATGCTATCTGTATGTTGGGAGACTGATTTCAGTTATAACTTTCTTCCTGCTAGGGCCCAGCATCAAGATTGTTCATGACGCGAGAATCAACTCCATTTATGTTGCTTCAGGAGACTTTTATATAATGTTCAAAATAAATAGGAAATTGATGCTGGCCTTGTTGGTAACAGGAGTATGCACCATGATAATGACTGCTTGCAGTACCCCTAAAGCTGTAAAAAACAGTGAAAAACCAGCTCTGGTTCTGGTCGCTTTCGGAACCTCTGTTGATTCTGCCCGTCAGGTATTCGATTACATCGACCAGCAGGCCAGAAAGCGTTACTCCGATTACGATCTGCGTTGGGCGTTTACTTCTCAGTTTATTATCAACAAGCTGAAGAAGCAGGGTGTTGTCACTCAGAATGTGGAAGAGGTTGTTGCCGACCTGCGTAAGGAGGGCAAGACCAATGTTGTCTTCCAAAGTTTGCATGTTGTTCCGGGGCAGGAATACAAAAGCGTTGTCGATGTTGACATGGCTGGTCTCAATGTTGCTTTCGGTGATGCTCTGATGAGCAGCGATGCTGACATTGCTGCAGTGATCAAAGCATTGTCCAAAGATATTGACGCTGATCAACCGACCGTTGTTGTGGCTCATGGTAATGATCATCACAAGCATTTCAACGATCAACTGGTCGCCCTCGCAGCAGTGATTGAAAAACAATACCCCAATCTGGCTGTTGCCAGTGTTGAGGGATTGCCAGGGATCGACTCCTTGCAGCGCATCAAAAAACTGAGCGCTAAAGAGGGGTCCGTTAAATTTGTTCCCTTGATGATTGTTGCCGGTGACCACATCATGAATGATGTCATGGGTGATGAAGAGGACAGCTGGAAGCAGATTGTCATGGCTCAAAAAACTGAAAGTGCCAAATCTCTGGGTTGGAACGATGACATTCTTGCCATCTACTTCACCCATATGGATAAAGCGATTCAATCGCTCTAAGGAACGCGGTTAACTGATTTATGCGTTTGTTATTATTTATATTTCTGCTCGCACTTTGTGGGCAAGAACCATCTTTTGCCTCCGTCAATCAGGTTAGGTTGGCGGAGGTAACTGTGTTAGTTGCAGCTCAAACCGATGTGGAAAAGATCGATCAGGCGGTTACCAAACCTGAAGTTGCAAAGCGCTATAAACCGGAAGGTGAAACCGGTAAAGCCTTTGTGGCCGAGCGTAAAAAAACAGGTAGTTCATCCTCCTATAAGAGTTGGAAGCGGAGGTTGCCATTCTGGCCGCGCAAAGGTTTTCTGCTGCTGGAACTCTCGCTGTTTATCACGTTAGGGGTCTTTATCGGTCAGATTCTTGAAGTCTCTGGCAGCATGAGATTTTTGTCAATTTTGACGCTGCCTTTAACGACTATGGGGAGAATCCGCCGCGAAGCGGGACCGGCCTTTTTAATGGCCTTTCAATCGGGAGCCGTGGCTAACAGCATGTTGGTGGCTCAACGGGATTCTGGTTCGCTTAATAACCGCGAACTCTATACCTCGATCTATGTTGTTTCCGCCTTGTCGCTTTTTGCCCATCTGCCGACCTTTGTCGTGCCGATTGGTGTTGCCTTTGGCTGGGAAGCAACCATCGCTCTGTTTGCCGTGCGCTTTCTGGCCATCGCTATTCAGATTGTTGTCACTCTGGTTTTGTCACGCCTGGTGGTCGAACGTTTGTTTCCTGCCTTTGCAACCAGGATAAAGATGCAAACAGGAACAGACGTGCGCCGACCACGAAAACGTCAAGGTGGTTTCTGGACAACGGTCTGGAAACGCTCACGCAGTACCTTGAAACGTTTACTGATCTACCTGATCCCAACCTTTGTCCTTATGGCAACAATGGAGTATTTCGGCTTTTTTAAATGGTTGTCGATAGCCATGCCGTCACTCTTTTCATTTTCATTTCTGCCTGCCGAATCGGTTGCCATTATTCCCGCTCAGGCACTTAGCTATATAACGGGGCGATTGCCGCAGCCAACTTTATCGATGCCGGGCAAATTACTGTTCACCAGGCTGTTATTGTTATCCTGTTTGGATCGATGGTAACAGCCCCGATACGGACACTGCGTCACGCTTTGCCGACCTATATCGCAATCCTCGGAGCACGACCGGGAATGTTTATGGCGATCTCGGCTCAGGTGATCCGTATGTTTTTTCTTTTACTCTGCACCATCGCTCTTATGTATTACTGGCGTTAGGAAAAAATATGTCGTACGAAAATGCAAAAGCTGGTCATTTTTACGCTGTCGGTGTCGGTCCTGGTGACCCCGATCTGGTGACTTTAAGAACTGCCAACCTGGTTAAAACTGCAGATGTGGTTTTGGCTCCACAATCTAAAAATTCGAAGAACAGTATTGCTCTGCAAGCTGTCGCACCGCTGTTGGACGAACAGGAAATAGTCGTCAGCCAATATCCGATGGTGCGCGATAACCAGGCAACACGAGATCATTGGCAACAGATTGCCAACGATGTCGTCAAGCGCTGCAAGGCTGGACAATCTGTGGTTATGGTCACCCTGGGTGATCCGATGATTTTTGCGACAAGTTCCTATCTGATGGAAGGCCTGATCGAGCAGCTGCCTGCTGATCATGTTCATTCCTGTCCAGGGATTAGCGCATTCCAGATGGTCGCCAGCTGCTTTGATCGACCTCTGACTCTGCAGGAAGATCGTCTGTTGATTATGTCGGCAACTGATCTTGTTGCGGTTGAACATGCCCTGGGTGAATGTGAGACACTGGTTCTGTTCAAAGCTGCTGGAGATCTGCCCGCCCTGCTGGACTTGCTGAAGAAGCATAATTTACTTCATCGCGCCAAACTGGTCAGCGCCGGTGGACAGGGGGAGCATGAAGTGCGCGTCGCTGATCTGAGCAAGTGGGAACAGACCAAACTCGGCTATATGACCACCATGATTATCCATATCGGTGAGCGCCACTGGCAGGAGAATTCTGGCGCTTGAAGTGGGGATTAACGACAGGTACCTGTGCCGCCCTCGCGACCAAGGCGGCTATCCTCCTTTTGATTGAGGCGGTGCGCTCTGAATCGGTGGCGGTAATACTGCCAGATGGTGCATCTGCTGAGCAGGCGGTCTACGATCTTGCTTGCGAGGGTGAGATGGCTTCGGCAACGGTGATCAAGGATGCTGGTGATGATCCTGATGTGACTCACGGAACCAGGGTGATTTCAACGCTACGCCTTAACTCTGTCGGTGAAGTCCGCTTTATTGCCGGGCTGGGGGTGGGGACTGTGACCAGGGCAGGGCTGTCGATTCCTCCGGGGGAGGCGGCGATTAACCCCGGTCCACGCCAGATGATTGAACAGGTGATTAAAGAAGTTACCGACCTTGGTATCGATGTGACAATCTCGGTTCCTCAAGGGCTTGAGCTGGCGCAAAAGACCTTCAATCCCCGCCTGGGGATCGAGGGTGGTATTTCCATACTGGGCACGACCGGCCGGGTTCGTCCTTTTAGCGCAGCGGCCTTGCAGGAATCACTGAAGTGTGCCCTTGATGTTTTTATCGCGGAAGGATTAACCGATATTGTCCTGGCTCCTGGAAATATGGGAAATGGTGCGGCTTTGACTCACTTTGATGTCACAGATGAGCAGATTGTCGATGTCAGCAACGAGTGGGGTTTTATGTTGCGGGAAGTTGAACAGTGCGGTCTGCGACATTTACTGATTGTCGGCCATCCGGGGAAACTGGCGAAGTTGGCCATGGGACAGTGGCAAACGCACTCTTCATTTTCGACCAGTGCTGTTCCTTTTGTGACTGACCTGGGACAGGATCTTCTACCGGCGAATGCGGAAGAAGCAAATACTGTCGAAGAATTATTTATGACTTTGCTGGAGCCGCCGCAGCGTGCACGGTTGGCAAATCGCCTTGCGGCAGCGATAGCGCTTAACATTGTTGAGACCTATCCTGAACTGCCAGCGCCACATGTCGTTCTTATCAATCTGAAACGTGACATTCTTGGTTCTGATGGTGATCCCGGCATCTGGAGAAAACAATGAGTAAAATTCATATAATCGGCTGTGGCCCTGGGCATCCCGGATTCCTGACAGCCGCAGCTTTCTCAGCTGTCCTTAGAGCCGATCTGTTGGTTGGTGCCGAGCATCTACTGAATTTGTTTCCTGCTGTCGACTGTCAGCGTATTGCTGTGTCAGGAACCATGACGGCTGTGTTGGATCAGGTTGCGGAATCTGAGGCAGAGACGGTCTGTGTTCTGGTTTCAGGTGATACCGGTCTATTCAGTCTCGCTCGCATGTTTATCAATCGTTTCGGACGGGAACGCTGTCAATTACTCCCTGGAATAAGTTCCATCCAACTGGCCTGCGCCCGCCTGGCGATTGACTGGAGTGATTTGAAAATTATCAGTGGACATGGACGGACTCCCGATGCCGATCTTGCTCAGTTGCGCCAATCAGATAAAATCGCCTTGCTTGCTGGTGATGATGCCGCCATTACCTGGTTAGCCGATCAGTGGCAGGAACTCGGTAATGACTACGAGGTTGCCAGTTGCGAAAATCTGTCGCTTGAGACTGAATCGATTCGCTATTTCTCAAAGGTTGCAGATCTTAATGCTGCTGAGTTGCCATCACGGACAATTCTGTTTTTGTGTAAACGAGGAATCCTCAGATGAAATCTGGAATATTTTATGCGGTGGGTGTCGGACCGGGAGAACCGGAACTGCTGACCTTAAAGGCCGTACGGCTTATGAGTGATAGCCGCTACCTTTACGTTCCCTTCTCACGCATGACGACGCAAACCTGGGTTTCTGATGCTGTGCAACACTATGCTCGCGAGGATGCGGTTATCAATGATGTGACTTTTTCTTTGGGGCAGGGCAGCGAAGAACGCAAACGTCACTGGAGTACGACCGCCGCTCAAATCATTGAACAGCTGAAACAGGGGGAGGATGTGGTCTTTGTGACCCTGGGAGATCCTCTGCTCTATTCAACAGCGATCTATCTTATCCGGGCACTGCGCGAGCAATGGCAGGGTGTGAGCGTCGATGTTGTTCCCGGAGTCAGTGCCTATAGTCACTGTGCTGCCTTGACTGGTTTTGCCATGGGGGAGGGGACAAAGCCGGTGACAATTATACCGACCATCACAGCGATGGCTGATCTTCAATCTGCCATCGAACGGGGTGGCACTCTGGCGCTGATGAAAGTTGGACGTCATTTACAAGATATTATTGATCTTCTGGAAGACAATAGACTGCTTGATCAGGCTGTCTTTGTCGCTCGCGCTGGATTACCCGATCAGCGTATAGAAACCGATTTGCGAGTCTTACGAGGGGCCGAACCTGCCGCTGGGAACCTGGCAATTATTCTTATACATACGGAGAAAAATTAACATGAAAGTATATTTTGTCGGGGCCGGTCCTGGCGATCCGGAACTTCTGACGATTAAAGGGCAACGTTTGCTCAGCCAAAGTCCGATCTGCATCTATGCAGGTTCACTCGTCGCTCCTGAAGTTGTTGCTGTGGCTCCAGAGGGAACAGAACTTTATGACTCGGCAGGGATGACTCTGGAGGAGATGGAAGTGGTCTTCCAGAAAGCTAAAGATCTGGATGTTGATCTGGTGCGTCTTCATACGGGAGATCCGTCCATTTACGGTGCTATTCGCGAGCAGATGAATAGCCTCGACCGAATGAATATCGAATATGAAGTGGTCCCTGGCATCAGTTCCTTTCAGGCAGCTGCCGCAACCTTGAAAACCGAGCTGACCGCTCCAGAGGTCTCTCAGACGATTATCCTCAGCCGGACATCTGGTCGTACTCCGATGCCAGAAAAAGAAGAGCTGGAACACTTAGCCCAGACCCGATCGACTCTGTGCCTGTTTCTGTCTGTTCATAAAATGGCTGTGGTCGCTGACGAACTGGCGAAATGGTATGGCGCTGATTGTCCCATTGCGGTTGTTTTTCATGCCTCCTGGCCTGATGAGCAGGTGATCCGTGGAACATTGACTGATATCGCCGAAAAGGTGACTGAGGCCGGGATTAAAAAGACCGCTATGATCGTCGTTGGTCAAGCTCTGTCGCGTGATATCCCCGTATCCAAGCTCTACCATCAATCTTTTACACACGGCTATCGGCAGGGGTCTGCGGAATGAAACTGGCAGCAATAACATTCTCTCCCGAAGGTGAGAGTCTGTCAACAACTCCAAAGTGAGATGACAGAGTTGCAGCTCTATGTCCATGACAGCATCGCTCTGCCGACTGGAGCTATTCCCTTTTCTCGGGTGATGGCGCTGACGCCGGAGATTTTTTCTCAGTATAACGGCTTGATCTATGTCGCTCCCTGTGGAGTCGTGGTCCGCGCTCTGGCTTCATCGATAGCCAGCAAGCTTTCTGACCCAGCTGTGGTTATGGTCGATGTCGGAGGACGTCATGCTGTCAGTTTGCTCAGTGGACATGAAGGTGGTGCGAATGATCTGGCTGTGTGGGTGTCAAACATCATCAATGCTGAGCCGGTTATATCGACAACAACGGAAGCGGTTAAAGATTTGATTGTTGGTGTCGGCTGCCGTAAAGGCAAGCCAGAAGCTGATATCATTGATGCTGTTAAAACTGTGCTGAAAGATGAGAACCTGTCTGTGGACCAGGTTCGCTATCTAGCCACTGCAGATGTTAAAGCACGTGAGGTCGGATTGTTAGCAGCCGCAAAAACGCTAGGAATTCCTCTGCGAATCATTGCCGGTGAGAGTATCCGTCAATGCCGAACAGAGTTTAGCTATTCAGAATTTGTTCAAGAACAGATTGCATTACCTGCTGTGGCTGAACCGGCTGCATTGTTGGCAGGAAGGAGGACATCATTAATTGTTCAGAGAAAGGCAATGGACGGGATCACCGTTGCAGTTGCCAAGGAAAACTGTTTGTCGTTGGCCTAGGGCCTGGAAATCAATTAGATAGAACCGTCGGGCAGAGCAGGCCATCGAAGCCAGCTCCGTCATTGTGGGATACGGTCCATACGTTGCATCGATAGCTGATCTCTGTGAGGGGAAGGAGACCATGACGTCCGGGATGATGAAGGAGTCGGAGCGCTGTGGTGTTGCCCTGAAAAAAGCTGTTGAAGGACAGATTGTTGCCCTGGTGTCCTCTGGCGATTCCGGTGTTTACGGTATGGCCGGCTTAGCCATGGAAATGGCCGAGGCAGAGGAACTTAAGATCGCTATCGAGGTGATTCCTGGTGTGAGTGCAGCCAACGCTGCTGCTTCGCAGCTGGGCGCACCCTTGATGCTTGATTCAGCGACTATCAGCCTGAGTGACCTGTTGGTCCCCTGGGAGCAAATTATAACCCGGTTGAAAGCGGTTGCTGCTGCTGACATGGTTGTTTCTCTCTATAATCCGCGGAGTAAAAAACGGGTGAAGCATTTGGTTGAAGCCGCGGAAATCTTCCGTCAGCATCGACCCGGAACCACGCCTGTTGGAATTGTGACTGCTGCCTGCGATCCCGATCAGGAGATCATTTACAGCGATCTGGATCATTTTCTTGATGAAGAGATCGGTATGCGTTCACTGGTGATTATCGGCAACTGCAGCACCCGTATTATTGATGGGCGCATGGTTACACCACGGGGTTATTACAAGTGATTTTGTTGCTGGGCGGGACAAGTGAAACGGCTGAACTGTCAGAGGCTTTGGCCGATGCTTGTGGGTTAGAGGTGCTGGTATCGACGGCAACCGATGCCGAATTGGCTGTTGGCACCCATGAACTGATCAGTCGTCGCTGTGGCCGTCTCAACGAAGATGAGCTGTGTCTATTGGTCAAAGAGCATGGAGTCCGAGTGATCGTTGATGGGGCCCATCCCTTTGCCAGTGATTTACATCTGACCGTAGATAGGGTCGCGCTTAAAACAACCGTCCCGCTGCTTCGTTATCAGCGCAGCAATTCAGACCTGTCCAATGATAACATCCATTATGTTGATACACACGAAGAAGCTGCCGCATTGGCAGCTTCGTTGTCTTTACCGATTCTGCTGACAACCGGCTCTCGTAATCTGGTGCCCTACGTTACGGCGACAGAGCCTTTAGGTGTCCCCTTGTTTGCCAGGGTTCTTCCTCATCCCGATTCAGTGACCGCCTGCGACGAAGCCGCTCTGCCTGAGGATAGCCGGATATTTGCCCGAGGCCCGTTCACTACAGAAGCAACGAGCCGGTTGATTCAACGTCTGAATATCGGTGTCCTGGTCACTAAGGAGAGTGGTCAGCGGGGTGGTTTTCCTGAGAAAATCGAGGCTGCACAAACGGAAGATTGTCAGATTATAGTTATCCGCCGACCTGATATCCAGTACCAGGCAGCAACTCTCTGTAGCGATGTGACTGTCCTGATTGAAAAAGCCAGGCAGATGCTAGTGTAGAATATCAACTTTTTGACTCTACAGATATTTACTCACCTTTAGCAAATACTTATCAAGATCGGCATCGACAAAGTAGCGGTTAGGTGCCGGTTCCAGCATAACGTCACCCTGATTGATAACGACGGTCGGTGCTGCTGTCACGTAAGGGAGATGCGATGCTGGAGCGACCTGCAGCGACGATCCCAACACCAACAGCATGTCACAGTTGGCAATCATCTGTTCGGCTGGTGTGAACTGGTCAACCATCTCACCGAAAAAAACTATATCTGGTTTGAGAATCCCCTGACATTTTGGGCAATGGCAGATCGGCGGAGTCGTACTGTCACGCATGGCTGTTTGCCACCACGAATAATCGAGATTCTGGTACTGAGCCTGGCAGGATGTACAGGTGGCACTGTTGTAAGATCCATGCAGCTCTATGATGCTTTGATTGCCAGCTAAATGATGAAGCAGATCAATATTTTGCGTCACAATGCCGGAGAGAGTTCCGGAATTTTCTAAAGAGACGAGAAAATTGTGTGAGAATGTTGGTTTGATTTGTGCCGCAGCATTGACGAAGTCGCTGGAAAATTCATAGAAGTATTCAGGGCTACGGTTGAACCATGAGATCTCGAAAACCTTTTCAGGATCGTAGCGGCGGGTCACGTAAAGGCCTTGCGGACCACGGAAGTCGGGAATTCCTGCCGCAGTTGAAATACCGGCCCCGGAAAGAACGGCCAGGGAGTGGCTCTGATTAATTAACCGGGCACATTCTTGTGCTGTTAAGCTTTGTTGTTCATCCATCTATTTTCTCCTGCTGTACGCTCCATCTATCACTATAATTCTATCCTAATTATCCTCATCTGGGAGCTTACTGCGGATAGAGACATAAAAAAAGGACCAAAGGTTGAAATATCTTTCTGCCCCTTTAGCCCTTGATTCAATCTATGACTGCGATGCTTATCCCGTTAATTCAGATCATCCAGAGTCAGTATCGATTCAATATCGCGGCGATCTGATTTATTGATGATGACTGCTGAACCGACCAGATCGGCTCCCGATTGTTCCATTAACTCTTCAATCGCCTTGTAGGTTGAACCCTTGGCGAGGAAATCATCGATGAACAGGACCTTATCTTCGGCGCCCATAACTTCTTTGGAGACATAAAGTGTGGTTGATTCCTGCTTGGTAAAAGAGTAGCTGGCTGCTGCATAATACTCAGTCATCGTTATGGGGCGCTTCTTTTTGGCGTAAATAAAGGGAATCCCCATTTTCATAGCAACGGCCATGGCCAGCATGATGCCACTCGTCTCTGCTGTCAGGATTTTATTGGCACCTCGACCTTTAAATCGTTCAGCCAGATCGGCGGCCATGATTTCGAAAAGGTCGGGGTCGACCATATGATTAAGAAAGCTGTCGACCTTGATGACGTCTCCGTCAATGGAGCCTTCTTTATGTATACGGGCTAGTAATGTTTCAGCAGCTGTCATTATTTGCGATCCTCGCGGTCGTAGGGAAGGCCGAGGCTTTCCGGTTGCTGGCTGCTGCCCTTTTTTAAGCGCAGGGTGGAAATCACCAGAACCAGAATGGTGAAGAAATAGGGGAGCATCTGAAGGATATGAGCGCTGACTGTTGTGCCCATTGCCTGGAAGCGAAGTTGCATGGCTGTAATACCGCCGAACAGGTAAGCACCAAACATTGCGCGTGGACTTGACCATCCAGCAAAGATAACCAGTGCAACAGCAATCCAACCGCGGCCGCCCGACATGTTTTCAATCCACATCGGCGTAATTGCTAAGCTAAGGTATGCACCACCGATTCCAACGAAGCCAGAGCCAATTGTGACAGCCAGGAAACGATATCGGCTGACAGACAGTCCACAGGTGTCTGCCGCAGCGGGGTTTTCCCCCATGGTTCTGAGCGCCAGACCCCAGCGTGTCCGGTAGAGGAAAAACCAAACTAAATAAACCAGTAGAAAACTGAAATAGATCAGAATATCCTGATTGAAAAATGCTTTGCCAATGATGGGTAGTTGGCTTAATCCAGGGATGGCGATACGAGTAAATCCGTCGATAGTCAGACCGACCATCGATTTTCCGAACAGGGCAGTGATGCCAATTCCGAACATGGTCATGGCCAGGCCGCTTACAATCTGATTGCCTCGGAGCTGGACGGTAATTAAGGCATGTATCGAACCGGCGACAAAGGTTGCAGCGAATGCAAACAGCACTCCGACCAGGAGTGATCCACTGAGGTATGTTCCAGAAAAACCAGCCAGGGCCCCGATTAACATCAACCCTTCAATCCCGAGATTAATGATACCGGAACGTTCGTTGAGGATGGCTCCGATAGTCGCGAACAGGATTGGTGTCCCCGCGCGAACCGTTGCGTCGAGTAATATTTCAAGCATTGCTGATTCTCCTGACCAGCTTCAGCCGGTAAATAATAAAAAAGTCGGATGCCAGCAGGAAGAAGAGGATGAGCCCCTGGAAAGCATAAACAAAAGCAACAGGGAGCTGCCACATCAGCTGGAGACTTTCACCACCAACCAGTAGAATTCCCAAGAGGAAGGAAACGATAACGACACCGATAGCACTACGCTTAGCCAACCAGGCAATTATTATCGCTGTGTAACCGTAGCCTGGAGAAATTCCGTGCTGCAAACGATGCTGAAGTCCGGCGACTTCACTAAATCCGGCGACACCAGCGATGGCACCACTTAAGAACAGTACAAAGAATATCGCCATCCCTGTTTGCATCCCAGCATACTGGGCCGCTTTTGGGTTGCTGCCGATGACCTTGATTTCGTATCCCCAGACTGTCCGTTCCATAAACAGATAGAGTATCAGAGCACAAAAAATAGCGAGGAAAAAGCCACTGTGGAGACGGGTATTGAAGTACTCGCTGAAACGTGCCGCATCGATGAACTGGGCTGTGAGCGGAAAATTAAACCCTTTCGGATCTTTCCACGGACCATAAACCAGATAATCAACGGAGAGGATCGCGATATAATTCATTAACAGGGTGACAATGATTTCATTGACTTGCCAACGGGCTCGCAGAAAACCAGCAACACCAGCCCAGCAACCACCGAGCAGAAAAGCTGCAGCAAACATGGTAATCATCATCAACCAGTGGTTCTGAATGCCTGAAAAGAGAGCGACCCATGATGCTCCCATAGCGCCCATGTAGATTTGCCCCTCAGCACCAATGTTCCAGATTTGCATGCGGAAAGCGAGGCTGACGCCCAGTCCAGTAAAAATTAGTGGCGTTGTTTTGACCAGTGTTTCAGAAAGCCCGTAGAGCGAACCGAGTGATTCTACAATGATCTCACGATAGGCAGCCATCGGATCGACTCCGCTGGCCAGCAGCAAGAATCCAGCGATAAATAAGGCGATCGCAATAGAGATTATCGGAGCGGTAAAACGAAATAGCGGGGAGGATATCTCACGCTTCTCTATAACAAACTTCATGAGTTTCCCCCTTTTGCTTCGCCACTCATCATCAGGCCGATCTCTTCACGTGTTGTATTTTGAGGATCGACATAACCGATTAATCGACCACGGAACATGACAGCGATGCGATCACTGAGTTTGAGTAACTCATCCAGATCTTCCGCAATCAGAATTGTGCTCATGCCGCGATCTGCTCCGTCGGCGATAACTTTATGGACATATTCTGCACTACCGATATCGAGGCCACGGGTCGGATAGAGAGCGACCAGAACCGCTGGCTCTTCCGATAATTCGCGGGCGATAATGACTTTTTGGATATTACCACCAGATAGATAGCGAACCGGAGTCCCATCAGGGCCAGATTTTATTGCAAACTGTTTAATCTTCTCTTCAGCATTGCGGCGGATCGCTTTTTTGTCCTGAAAGATCCCATGGCGGAACGATCCGCTCTTGAAGCTTTTCATGATCAGGTTCTCATCGACACTCATGTCGGGAGCAATACCGATCGATTTGCGGTCTTCGGGGATATGAGCGATACCGGCGATATAGGAATATCGTGCATTGCTATTGGTGATATCTTCATCTTTGGCAACAATTTGACCCTGACTGGCATTTTTTAGTCCTGTCAATACTTCTGCCAAGGCTTTCTGACCGTTACCAGCCACTCCAGCAATACCAAGGATTTCACCTTTTTTGAGCTGCAAATCAAATTCATCCAGATCGGATAGCCCACGGTCATTTCGGACCGATAAGCCTTTGATCTCGAGGACGGTTTCTTCTGACCTGAGCAGATTCTTCTGCCAATGTGGAATTTTGTCCCGACCGATCATTAATGCTGCAAGCTTATGCTCATCAAAATCCCCTTTGGAAAGGGTTTCAATGCTTCGGCCCTTTTTGAGGATGGTGACTCGATCAGAAATTTCCATAACCTCACGCATTTTGTGTGAGATGAAAATAATGCTTTTGCCCTGAGTTTTTAGACGTTGTAATACGGCAAAGAGACGATCTGCTTCCTGTGGAGTCAAAACAGCAGTTGGTTCATCCAGAATCAGCAAGCGGCAGTCGCGCATCAATAATTTGATCAGTTCAATCCATTGCTGTGCACCAATGGATAGTTTCCAGACGGGTGTCTCAAGGTCGAGATCAAGTCCAAACTCCTCCATCAATGCCTGTATTTTCGCTTTGAATGCTTTGCGACTGAAAAGGTTGGGAACTTTATCCAGAGCAAGGAGAATATTTTCAAAGACTGAATGTGCCGGCACAAGCATGAAATGCTGATGAACCATACCAATCCCCTGAGAAAGGGAGTCACGGGGGCTGGTAAAATGAACCTTATGGCCGTCTATCTGGACTTCACCACTATCGGGGTGGTATAGCCCGGTCAAAACATTCATTAAGGTACTCTTGCCGGCCCCATTTTCTCCTAAGAGGGTATGGATTTCTCCAGGGCAGACAGAAAAAGAAACATCGTCCAGGGCAACAACACCTGGAAATGTTTTACGGATATTCTGAATTTGTAATAAATCTGGCATATAAAATAGAAAAGGCACGCCTGATTCTGGCGTGCCTTTCTTTTCTCACTAGGATTATTTAGGAATAGTACCTTGGACACCTTGAACAAAAAAGTTCATACCGAGGAGTTCACCATCGGTTGGGGTCTGGCCAGCAGCGATAACAACCTTGCCACTCTGGTCTTTAATTGGACCGGCGAAAGGATGGAATGCTCCTGTTTTGATTGCATTTGTTTTATCGGCCACAATCGCTTTAACGTCAGCAGGAATTTTAGCGCTGAGGTCTGCTAATTGAACCAGATTTTCTTTCATACCGTACCAAATTTGCTCAGATTTCCAGGTTCCATTGCTGACTTGTTCAGCAATTTTTGTGTATAGGGCTCCCCAGTGCCAGACCGGAGCAGTCAGGAAGGCATTCGGAGCAAATTCACGCATGTCAGAGTTGTATCCGATAACATAGGCACCGCGCGCTTCAGCTGCTTGAAGAGTCGCAGGGGCGTCCTGGTGCATCGTAAGGACGTCAGCACCGACATCGAGAAGACTGTCTGCAGCATCACGCTCGACGCCTGG
>JDSF01000180.1_pt1 | contig 42960 bp, 47 predicted proteins | sample 199441 | NCBI WGS metagenome assembly JDSF01 (sample SAMN02592751, study PRJNA231836) | bioreactor metagenome | isolation source: continuous culture bioreactor denitrification-DNRA | place: Germany: Bremen
TACACTTATATTATTTTTGATTTTCATATGACTCTCAGGTCATTTTGTGTTAGAATGAAAATATAGCTAGGAAAATACTTAGTCTTTTGTAAAGGATGTGTCGTATGGAAAAGATAATGGAAGTGAAAGAATTAAAGAAAGAATACCATATGGGTGAAGTCATAGTTCATGCCCTTAGAGGAGTCAATATGGAACTGTATGACGGAGAATTCGTTGTTATTCTCGGGCCTAGTGGTTCAGGGAAGAGTACAATCCTGAATATCATTGGTGGTATTGATTCACCAACCAGCGGTTTTATCAATTACAAAGGCACAGAGATTGAAGATTTAGATGAGAAAGCATTAACCAAGTATCGTAGGAAGGTCATTGGCTTTGTTTTTCAGTTCTACAATCTAGTACCAAATTTAACAGCAAGAGAGAACATTATGCTGGCTGGAGAACTTTCAGATGACCCAATAGATATAGATGAACTACTTGAGGAAGTTGAGCTTGGTGAGAGAGGCGATCACTTTCCGTCTCAGTTATCAGGTGGAGAGCAGCAAAGGATTGCCATTGCCAGAGCTGTTGCCAAGAATCCGGATATTCTTTTGTGTGATGAACCAACAGGTGCATTGGATGTAACCACTGGGATAGGTGCTCTTAAGGTGCTCAAGTCCTTTAATAAAACATACAAGAAAACAGTGGCTGTTATTACCCACAATAAATCTATTGGAGAAATTGCTGATCGAGTTATTTATGTTAAAGATGGTGTCATCGAGAAGATTCAAGTTAACGAGAATCCAATGAATGCTGAGGAGGTTGTCTGGTGATTCTACTTAAGAAAGCAATACGTTCTATGCTTAGGCATAAGAAAGCCTACATTTCTTGTATTGCTCTTATGGCACTGGGCGTATGGACCTTTACAGTTATGAATACGGCATTAACTGAGATTGATATTGGTAAAGAACATTATTACAGTGAAAACCGTTTGGCAGACGCTTATGCGACGGTGTCTCAGATACCTAGAACAGCTTTAACTAAGCTCGAGGAAATTGAAGGCATCAGACGTGCAGATGGTCGTTTGCTTTCAGATGTTAGGGTTATTGTTCCAGAAGATCCAGACAATGTCTATCGACTACGTATGATATCAACTCAGATTGGTCAGAATCATGAGCGGCTTAATTCTTATGTTTTAGAAGGTCAGGACTTAAAGGAAATGGATGATATCCTTATTGGCTATGATTTCTATGCTGCCAGAGGTTATGAATCGGGCTCAACCGTTAAGTTATTGGTCAATCAAAAGTATTATGACTTCAAACCAACAGGTTCAATCTATTCACCAGAGTATGTGTACATTGTTGAAAAAGAGACAGAGTTATTCTCAGATACAACAAAGTTTAACATTGCCTATGTGGATGAGAACATCATGATGCACATGCTTGGAATGGAAGGGACTTACAACGATTTATCTTTTGCATTTGAAGAAGGTTATGTTTATGACGATGTAAAGGATGAACTGGAATACGAACTAAAAAAGTATGGTCTGCTTAGGTTGTATGAGCTAGAAGACATGTTTTCTTATATTATGATGGATCAAGAAATAGAAGGTGGAAAGTCAATGTCCACCAGCATGCCAATGGCTTTTGTTAGTATGGCAGCCGTTGTTCTTTATCTGATGCTTAAACGTATAATTGAACAAGACAGAACACAAATCGGTATACTTAAAGCCTTTGGTTATAGCAATAGAACTGTACTCTTTCACTATATATTCTATGGCCTTTTGACAGGAATCCTTGGTGCAATCGTTGGGCTGGGCATATCTTATGTAAGTATTAGCCTTATATAGAGTTTTACCTAGATTATTACAAAATGCCTATTAGCAGTGAGGTCAGTGATTATCGTTTCTTCATTATGGGCGGTATCTTATCTGTTGGCGGTGGGGTTGCCGGTGCCTACTTTGGCGCTAAGAATGTGGTTAAGCTAAAACCTGCTGAAGCAATGAGACCTAAAAGTCCACCACCAATCAAAAAAGACATTACACATTTTCTACCATGGCTTCAACATATATTAACCTCAAGAGGTTTTATGGCAGCAAGAAATATTGTTAGAAATAAGATTCGCTCAAGCTTTGTTGTTATTGGCATTATGTTTTCATTCAGTATGATGGCAATTATTGGAATGATGACAGGCATGATGGATAGTATGTTCTTTAACCAATTCACCAATGTCCTTAAGTATGATGTTGAGATTGTTCTTGCCAATCAGGTAGATTATGAACAAGGTGTCCAGTCCCTTGATAATATGGAAGAAGTCATATATGCAGAGGGTATATTAAAAGTCCCAATTATGATTCATAAAGGTCATGAACGTAGTGCTGTAACAATGGTTGGCGTTAAAGAAGACAATTATCTATACAAAGTTTACGATGACAATTTGCTAATTAATTATATACCAGGTGTTGACGGTATCGTACTTAGCAGTATGGTTGCTAAAGAACTGGATGTTGGTAAAGGTGACTACGCTTACCTAAGCTCGCCACTTTTTGATGAAGACCAGAAAATTTATATATTGGACGTGGTCAATCAGGGGATAGGCTTTAGTGCTGTAATGGACCTTGAGGCAATGAATGATTTATTAGGCCAAGACATGATGGTTTCTTCCTTGATTATTCAATCAGAAGACACTAAGTTATTAAGAGAGGCTCTTGTTAATAGCAATCAAGTGACAAAAATTGAGGATAAGGTCAAAACATTGGAACTATATATATCACTACTTGCCTCTTATGATTTTATTATTTGGATTATGCAACTGATTGCAGTAACAATTGGTTTTACAATTATCTACAATACTGCAGCCATATCAATGTCTGAGCGGAGTAGAGAATATGCAACACTACGTGTCCTTGGCTTGGATATCAAAGAAGTTAAAGAAATCATGAGTTTTGAGTATTGGATACTTTGGTTGCTTGGTGTACTTGTCGGTGTTCCATTTGCTATGATGCTCAATTCAGGATTACAACAAGCAGTTGATGTGGACGCATTCTCATGGCCTAGTACCATTCCTTCGGATGCTTATCTTATAGCAGCCTTTGGGTGTGCACTTGCCGTAGCGTTCTCAAATTTTTCAACGGTGAAAGCCATCAAAAAACTTGACTTAGTGGAAGTCTTAAAGGAGAGAGAATAATGAAGAAGAAAATCAAAATCTACGGAGCAATAGCCATAGTCATCTTATTGGTTATTTACGGCGTCGTCAGTGCCTTATGCCAATGGCTGTAGAAACTAAAACACTTTCTTTTAGTCAATCTGAGATATCGTTCATTGAGTCAGGTGTTGTTGTTAATAGTGGAGAGAAAGTTATCTACCTATGACACCAGGTGAAGTGGACAAGATAATGGTTAAGGAAGGGGACGTGGTAAAAGCAGGTGATGTCCTAGCTAGTCTTGACAAAAGCGCAGTCGACTATCAAATTCTGCAACTAGAAAAGACTGTTGATAGCTTTAAAGCACAGCTTGAATCAGCTGAGATTAACCATGCCAATTCAGTGGATAGCCTGAAGGCTAGTAAAAGTAACCTAGAAGGACAACTCAAATCATTAAATGCTGAGGCCGGTTCATCAACCTCTAGAGACCTTGAGAAATTGCTTGAAAGCCAAAGCAAAGAGATTTATGAAAGAGGCCTTGAAGACCTTGAGAAGCAAAAGGAATTATTTGATCTTGGTTTCATATCTGAAGCAGAGTACAAATCATTCACTTCTTTGGTAGATACATACGAAGCAAATTATAATCAGAACAAAATTATGGCAAGTGCTGGGACACAATCTTATGATGGGATGAAGTCTTCTTTGGTGGCTCAAATTGATAGCATAGATGCATCACTAGAGCGAGATACTTTAACCGCTACTTTGGCCTACTACCAAGCTATGCTTGATAGCACACAGGCATCTTTAGACGCAGCCGTTGTTGGTGCAAGCTATTATGACATTACATCCAGTGTAGATGGAATAGTCAATGAGATAATGATTGAGAATGTGAACATGGTTACGGGCATGACCCCTGCTTTCATTGTACAAGGTGAAGGTGAGGACAAAATTGAAGTTAAAGTTAACACAAGGGATATTGAAGTCATCGATGTTGGTGATAAAGTAATGCTTATACTTGATAGAAGAACAGGCGATATTGAGATTGATGGAACAATTTCTCATGTATCAACCAGTGCTTCTGTTGAGATTTCACCACTTGGGGTTGAAGAACGTAAAGTACAAGTCATCATCAAACCCGAAGGGGATGAAGCCCTTGGTGCTGGTTATGATGTGGATGTCAAATTCATTGTTTTTAGTGCCAATGATAAATTAGTGGTTCCCAACAGTGCCCTTTACAAAAAAGACGAAATGGATATGGTGATGGTTAATAGAAATGGTGTTGCCAAAGAAGTTCAAGTAACACTTGGCTATGAATTAACCGGTGAAACCATTGTTGATGAGGGCTTAGTGGAAGGCGATCAGATTATTGTGGACCTTGATGCCAAAGGCTTAAAAGTAGGTTCACGAGTCAGCTCAAGCAATGAATGATGAATAATCTGTTAAATCCTATTAAAGAACTGTTATAAAATCAAAGTACGATTGAATACCCCTATTGCTTAGTCTATAATAGGGGTATTGTTATGTGTTTAGAAGTATAAGAAGATGTTATATTAAACAAATGAGAGGTGTTACGTGAAAAAAGTTTTTTAGAAATTTAGCAAAAGTGGCTGTGCCACTAAGTGTTTTTATAGCAATGTTTTGGAACCAGCCTGTTTATAGACATTATAAGGTTGATGGTAAAGGCCAATTAAAAAATCTTAAAATTGTCTTTCTTTCAGATTTACACAATACCATTTACGGCGATCATCAATCAAAATTACTTGAAATGATAGAAGAGGCTTCACCAGACCTTATACTAATGGGTGGTGATATGAGTGATGAGAAATCCTCAATAGAAGGCTCTAGAATACTCTTTGAAGGGCTTAAAGACAAGTACCCTATCTATTATGTGTCAGGCAATCATGAGCACTGGATGTTTGATTCAGACGGTGTCTTTGATATGGTGAAAGAAAACAGTATCACCGTTATTGACAACACATATGTAACCATAACCATCAATGGTGAGCATCTGCTTCTAGCAGGACTTAAAGACCCTGATGCAACTCTGCACTACTCATCCAAAGATATACTAAGGAAGAACTTGGAAACATTAGATGAAAACCTGATGCTTGACTATACCATTGATCCAGATACCTATAAGATATTGTTGTCTCATAGACCTGAACACATTAACACCTATAAGGAATTTGATTATGACTTGGTTCTAAGTGGTCATGCCCATGGTGGCCAAGTCAGAATACCTTATATCTTGAATGGCCTCTATGCACCCAATCAAGGATTTTTCCCCAAATACGCAGGTGGTTATTACAAGGTAAACGATCAAATGGATTTTATTATCGGTCGAGGCTTGTCGCTGAAAAAATATCTACCAAGAATCATGAATCCACCAGAAGTCTTAGTCATTGAGTTTGAATAAACGTATACGAGATACTGAAGAAAGTAATAACTATATAAATCAAGGGGGATTTAATTATGTTGAAATTATTACTGGCCGCACTATTGCCGATTGCTGTGTATCTGTTTGTTATTTATAGAATTGATAAGTATGACCAAGAGCCCAAAAAGCTTTTATTAAAGTTATTTGGTGCTGGGATACTAATTGCGATTCCTGTCATCTTTGTAGAATCTATACTAGGTCTGATGAATGTGTTTACGCTTACAGACTCGGACCTTAAAAATTTCTATACAGCATTTGTTGTAGCGGCCTTTACCGAAGAATTATTCAAGTGGTTTGCTGTTAAAGGTATTGCATACAACAATAGAGCCTTTGATGAAAGGCTTGATGGCATCGTCTATTGTGTATTTGTAAGTCTAGGATTTGCAGCCCTTGAGAATGTTGGTTATGTCTTTAGCAACAATGATATAGCGTTGCTTATTTGAGAGCCGTTACAGCATTGCCAGGACACATGTTATTCGGTGTTGTTATGGCTATTATCTATCACTTAGAAAATTCGCCATAACCAGAAGGGTTTATAGAAGAGCAGGTATAATGTCACTCTTGATGCCAATACTGGTTCATGGTATCTATGATTATATCTTAATGAGTCAGTATAAGATTTTGTTGCTTGGTTTTATACCATATATGATATGGTTATGGTTGTATGGCATCAAAAAAATCAAACTCTATTATGAGCAATCCAAGGCGGCACATGAAGCGAAAACGTTTTAATATCCTTATATTTCTATATTGTGATTAAAAGATACAAAATGTTCACATTTTAGCTATTGACTATTCACAAGTATGGTGTAATATAAGTCTTGTAAGAATTAGTTACCTCTTACATATTAAATACTCTCCCCCTCATCCTTTACAAGCACGAGCCATTGCTACGTGCTTACTTTTTTGCCCTTTTTTAAGATAAGGGCAAAATAAAAGTAATCACATAACCCCTAACTTATATAAGACAACAACAACATAATACCAAACACAGATACAAGTAGGGTCAGTATTGCAGTAACCTTACCAGCAATCTTATGTATCTTTAACAACTTAGGGTTACCTTTGAGACCTATATAGGCAAGGGTCGGTGTAACAATCAATGCAATAAGTGCAATGATACCACCAATACTATGAGGTACAGTGAAATGGTCTAATCCTATAGATTCTTTTCCAAAGTACATAAGGATAACACCTGTTACGATTAGTAGTACACTGACAAAGCTAGCTCTTTTATGAACCTTTACACGCCAAGGTTTATTTTTCTTGAACATAATGATGTAAACACTAAACAACATGGTGAGAACACCTATATCAATTAAGTACACATGAATCTGATAAAACCATCTTAAATTAAACATTTTCATCCTCCTGTTTTGTCCTGTTTTTTTTCCTAGTATTAATTCAACTATACACCTCTATTTGATTTTTTAAAACCATAATGATAAAATTAGACTTACAGCTAGTACGTTAACACTTTAAATTATAAAAGATAATGAAACTTTTTGATATAATTTGGAAGGATTTATGATGGAAGAGAACAGAGAGTTATTAAAAAAATGGAGTGATATGGCCATGTCTTGTAATTTGGTGGACAAAGAGTTATATCCAAAATTTGAAGTCAAAAGAGGTCTAAGAGACATTAGTGGTAAAGGTGTTCTTGCAGGCTTAACAAGAATTGGTGAAGTCCATTCCTACATAATTGATGAGGGTGAAACTGTACCTGTTCCTGGTCGTTTGATTTACAGAGGTATCGACATCGAAGATTTGGTTGATGGCTTTCTAAAAGACAGACGCCAAGGGTTTGAAGAAACAGTTTATCTCCTTCTTTTTGGTGATTTGCCAAGCAAAGAACAATTGGCGGAGTTTGACACTCAACTAAAGGCATACCGTAAGTTACCAGATTTCTTTGTCAATGATATGATTATGAAAGCACCTTCAAAAGATATAATGAATGTGCTTGCAAGATCAGTTTTGTCCTTATACAGTTATGACGAAAATCCGGACGATATCACAATTGACAATGTTCTATTGCAGAGTCTTGAGCTTATATCACAGCTACCGTTGTTGGCAGTATATGGTTATCAAGCCTATACCCATTACCATGGTGATAGCAGCTTGATTATACATTCACCTAACAGTGAATTAAGTATTGCTGAGAATATCCTCTATATGTTAAGACCAGACAATCAGTTTACTAGGCTTGAGGCCGAACTACTTGACTTATCTTTAGTTCTTCATGCAGAACATGGTGGCGGTAACAACTCAACCTTTACCACACATGTTGTCAGCTCTTCAGGCACTGATACTTATTCTGCAATAGCCGCAGCCCTTGGCTCATTAAAAGGTCCAAGACATGGTGGCGCCAATATTAAAGTGACGGGTATGTTTGAAGATTTGAAGAAGGAAGTAGATGATTGGACCGATGATGGTGCAATCATTGAGTACCTTGAACGTTTACTTGGCAAAGAAGCTTATGATAAAAGAGGTCTTATATATGGTATAGGTCATGCTGTATATTCGGTTTCTGATCCAAGAGCGGTTATATTTAAGAAGTATGTTGAAGCATTGGCGACAGCCAAAGGACTTGAAGCAGAATTTGGTCTATTTGAAAGAGTTGAAAGGTTGGCACCTTCTGTTATAGGCAAGTACCGAAGAATGTACAAAGGTGTTTCAGCCAACGTAGATTTTTATTCAGGATTTGTTTATAGAATGCTTGGTATTCCTGAAGAACTCTATACACCACTATTTGCTATATCAAGAATTGCCGGCTGGTCTTCACATAGAATTGAAGAACTGGTTAACCGTGGTAAAATTATTCGTCCAGCCTATAAGAGTGTCGCACCTAGAAGACCCCTATGTTGCTCTAGAAGAACGAGGCGAAAAAGTAGAAGTATAACAAAAGCAGAAATGAAGAGAGTGCCTAAGCACTCTCTTTTTTAATGAAGTCACAATAGTGATTGTCTGCTGTTTTGATATGTTCTATATACCAATGGCTTAAGTACTTAAGGTTCTCAAGGGCTAGTTCCATATCGCCATGTTGATAGTGAACAACAACACTGGCAAGGGCTTCATTGAAGGCCATGTGTCTGCCTATATGAGCTTCTATGTCAGGATAATGTACCTCTAACATCATACGCTCTTCCTCATCAAAGTGTTTACGGCAATTGGAAACGAGGTGACTTAACATAGGATTGATAAGATGTTTATCATCCGTTACGTTCATTGTATCAAATAGTTCACATATGGAATTAATCAAATGTTGGTGTTGGGCATCAATGGTTGGGATACCAAGTCTGTATTTGTCAGAACTCCAAGTAAATAGGTGCATAAGAACACCTCCTACAATTTTATTGTCTTCATTTTATTCTGGAGGAATGGGCCATAGGCCATATCCCTCTCTTTGATATGGTGGGTAATCCAATCTCTGAGAAAATGCAATGTCTCAAGGGATACTTTATACTCGCCTTTTTTGAATTGTTCAAACAAATCGTCAACTGTATTTAGAAAATCATTATGTTCTTTCTCGTGGTCAAACTTATCAGGATAGTTATATGTTTTGAAAAGTTCTTCTTCAGTTTTGAAATGAGTATTGCCATAGTCAATGAGTTCTTGTAATACTGATTCTAGAACATCTTTGGAATGTCCATCATGCATTGCATTATAAAGTACATTGATTTGGTCAATTAAATGTTTGTGCTGGTTGTCTATGGAATCAATGCCTACAGACATGTCGCTTTTCCAATTGACAATATTCATATTACACCTACTTTCGGTCAAGTAAATATTTGATGGTATGGTAATATCTCTAATTATATGGTAGCATCGTGAGTTGTTTTTTATGTGTTCATCTTGTAGCTAATACTTGAATTTTTTGAGTCCATGGAATGACAATATGGTATAATGAACCTAATTTGAAATAAGGAGTAATGAATATGGAACAAACACGTATTATGATATTTTTTGGATGAAGCGTTACCAGACATCTATACCAACCCGGTAGGCAAATTCAAAGAAGAACCAGTAAAAGACGTTGATGAACTGTGTAGCCTATATGAGACTAAATATGGTTCATTTGGTCAAGTGAATTTTTACATATACAAAGACGGCAGTAAAGAAGATATTGCCTTAGCTCTTAATAAACTATTCGCCAGGGCAGGCATGGAGATTGTCGTTGACGAAGATTTGCTTGAAGCCAATAAAGACAAATTGCTACCAATGATTGTGGTGGATGATGAGATTATATCAAAAGGTGTCTATCCGGACTTAACAATTATGAGAGGTGGCAGTAATTCAGTGAACAGAGGTGGTTCAGGTGGGCACCATGACCACTAATAGATACTGCAAGTTAGTGATAGTTTATATTAAAGATAAAGCTTAAGAGGCAATAAAGGAGAGTAAGCAATGAGAAAAATAAGATGGGGTATTATCGGAACAGGTAATATTGCCAATACTTTTGCACAGGACATGGCTTTTGTAGAGGACAGCCAAGTCATTGCTGTTTGTAGCAGAACTATGGAATCAGCTGAAAGATTCAGTGAAAAATATGAAGGCATAAAACCTTATGGTGATTTGGCCTTGTTTTTAGCAGACGAAGCTATAGATGCTGTATATATAGGCACGCCACATCCTTCTCACATGTCTAATGCTATTGAGGTACTAAAAGCGAAGAAAGCAGTCCTTTGTGAAAAGCCAGTTGCCATGACTTACATTGAAGCAAAGAAAATGTTTGATTGTGCCAAAGAAAACGATGTTTTCTTAATGGAAGCAATGTGGACAAGATTCTTGCCAGCAATCAAAAAAGCAAAAAGTTTGATTGATGAAGGGTCTATTGGTAGAGTTAAGTTACTTCAAGGTGACTTTGGCTTTGACATAGGAGACGATTACCCTGTGGAAGGTCGAGCTATCAACAAGGAATTGGGTGGTGGAGCATTGCTAGATGTGGGTATATACCCTATTTCGTTCGCTTACCACATTTTTGGTAAGGACCCGATAGATATCAAGGCTTCTATGGTACCTGCTGTAACAGGGGTTGATGCAATATCCTCTTACATCTTCAATTATGGTGATGCAATGGCTGTTATGATGTCAGCTGTGTGGGCTCAAACAGAGCATACAATATACATTGCAGGAGAAAAGGGATCCATAACCATTCCAAGCTTCTGGTGCGCTGATAAAATAACTCTTAAGTTATTTGAAGGAGAAGAAAAGACCTTTGAATTTGCTAGAGAAAGCCGTGGTTATAACTACGAGATTGAAGCAGTGAATGACAACCTTAGACAAGGTGAAAAGGTAAATGAAATTATGTCGCCAGATGTGTCATTAACTATCATGAAGACCCTCGATAAAATTGTATCGTTATACTGATTTGTGGTATAATGACCTTAGGGCATAAATTAACTTGAAATGGACTTATTAAGAGCATGGGATAAAAGCTTAGGTTTTTATTGTGTGCTCTTTTTTATATTATCTGAATGAAGATATAAAAAGGGATAGTAGGTGATGGTATGATTAAAGTTTATCACAAGGCGATAGTTTGTGTCGCCAAAACTATTGAACAACTTGAGAAGTTAGAACAGTTGCTAAACACAAGGTTTGGCAAAGAATACGTTATTGAGATGGCTGAAAGTTCACGTGAAGTATTTGACATAGTAGAAACCTTAAATGGCATAGGTGTACAAACGAGTGTCATTATTACAGATTATCAAATTAAAGATATGAGTGGTTTAGAGTTGATTCATCTTATTCTAAAAAGACATCAAAATATCAAGATGATGTTACTTGCTGATGCCATGGATATTGATTTCGCTGAAAAGCTTGTTAACCAAAACAATGTTTACAGTTTGGTCAAAAAACCTTGGAATAGTGAACAAATGATTCACCTTGTTTCTGATGCTTGTCATCAATTTGAGACGGATGTAGAACTTGAAAGCCTTATGAGACAATTAAGGTTATCTGAACAGGAGAAGAGCTTGATTCTAGAGAGTATTTCAGAATCGATTATCTATGTGAATTTAGAGAAAAAGATTATGTGGAAGAACTCGGTTGCTGATAATGTCTTGTTGGCATGGGAAGCTTCTGGTGTTGGCTACGAGGAAGTATTTGGTTTGGGTGAGTCCTGTGAAGATTGTCCTATGAATCAAGTGTTAGCAAGCAAGGAATCATTTAGTATCGAGCGTCAGTTTAATGACAGTTCCTACAAGCTCATACGGTATTTCCCAGTACTCGACCAAGGACAACAACCTATTGGTGTCGTTATTACATTACTTGACATATCCCATAGGAAAAACGCTGAGAACATGAATGAGTCTCTCCTTGAGATGTCTAGATTTATTAATATGACAGACTCTATTGTGGATATGTACAATAGGGCTTATGGCTACTTGAAGAAATACTTTAAATTAAAAGTCATGTGTATCGCTGGAGAAGATTATGATTCGGCCTACATGGAATATCTAGGAGATGATAAGAAGAGGCTTACTGAAGCACAAGTCATGACAATGATCAAATCCCTTCGAAACATCATTCGTAAAAATCAATTGGATGATTTCATAATGATGGAAAATGAAATGGGCACCATTATCGCATATCCAATGAATCAGAAAATGATGATGATCATTGTGGATGATGTGCTTAGGGATAATACCAGTGCACTAAAATTCATCAATACCATAGCAGAGCAAATCAAAACAGGCCTTAACAAGATTGAGAGTCTTAAGAAGATTACCTATCAAGCCAAACACGATAGCAATACAGGCTTATTCAATCGTGAATATTTTATGGAACAACTAAGGGCTAGGCTTTTGAATAAGCGCCAGATTAAGTCAGCCTCATCCAACCATTCAGTGGCAATGATTGACCTCAATTACTTTAAAGATGTCAATGACAATTATAGCCATATCATTGGTGATGAGGTTTTACTTGAGATTGGTAATAGGCTACAAAATGCTGTTCGTAATGGGGATGTTGTTGCAAGAATGGGCGGTGATGAGTTTGCGGTATTGTTCTTGAACCATAACCGTAAAGAGATTGTCCAAATGATTAAACGTCTTCAACAAGAAATCAGTAACCCAATTCATATCAAGAATTTTGGCATTGAAGTTGGTTCTAGTATTGGAATCGTCTATGATATTCATAAGTACAAGAATATTAACACCATTCTTAGAGATGCTGATAAAGCTATGTATGAGGCGAAAACTGATAAGAGTGGCATAGGCCGATATATCTTCTTTGAAAAGAATGTACAGATGAAAGTAGAGCGTCATCAGGCTATCGAGAAAACATTAAAAAGTTCGAATCTTAGAGATGAACTGTCTATGTTATACCAACCGATTGTTCGTCTGTCAGATATGTCCATTAAAGGCTATGAAGGTTTTTTGCGTTGGCGTACAGACAAAGGTAAAGAAATAGGACCAAATGAGTTTATCCCCATTGCAAATGAAAGTGATGAGATACTCCAAATTGGAATTGAAGTCATACGTATGGCAGTCGAAGCTGTACTTAAAATGAACTCTTTTGGATTAGAAGATTGTTTTATTAATGTGAATATGACGGCCAAACAGCTGACCAACAAAAAGCAAATCGACATGGTTAAGAAATCTATCGTCAAAGAAGGCATTAATTCAAGTCGGCTAAGATTGATATAACAGACCGATTCAAAGAGAACCAAATGGAAGAAGTGACTAGGAATATCAGTGAACTAAGAGACTTTGGTGTCCATGTGAATTTAGATGATTTTGGCACAGGTGCATCTTCACTGGTTGCACTTAATGAAATGAATGTTCATGAGATTAAGATTGATTCCTCATATATTGCTAAGATTCGATTTAACAAAAAGGCATTGCAGATGGTTAAGTCAATAATAAGTTTGGCAAAAAGCATGGATATTGAAGTGACAGCTGAAGGTGTTGAGAAACAAGAAGAACTGGATATGCTTAAGGAACTTGGTTGTGATAATGCACAAGGTTATCTATTTGCTAAACCATTACCTTTTGATGAAGCATTAGAGCTTAGACGTATACTGACTTCGTAGATGACTAAAATGAGGTGGAACATGCCTTATAAAGATTATGATGACATGATTCTCGAGAAAATAGAAAAAAAGTTTTGACATTCTTATGCCAATCGGTTCAGGTATATCCTTCATTATGACCTATGTGATTATGAGAAGTGATACGCCTGTCCGCTTTGCCTATTTCGATGGGTTCGTAGCAATTTTACTCTTACTACTATTTCTGTTTCGTCGATACATTAGGGTTAAGCTAAAAATCGCTATGGTACTTGTAACTGCTTTTGCCCTAGGATTCACTTCTGTTTATTATGGTGGATTCTCAGGAGCTGGCATAACACTATTTATGTTGGCGAATCTGGTGGCAGTAGCTTTCTAAATCGTATAATAGCTATAATCCTTTCAGTGACTACCATACTGTCCCTTCTTTTTGTGTGGCTTAGTGTTAAACTTGGATGGGTTGTATATTATGGCTATAATCGATACCTTCTCAATGACTCAACAGAGTGGTTGATACATATTGGTACACTTAGCCTATTTTTGATTGTGGCGCATGTTAGTATCAGAGCTATCAAAAACTATTTAACCAGCAATATAGCGGAACTGGAAAGTAGTATTGATAAAGTTTATAAGCTTGCCTATTTTGATCAATTAACAGGCATTCCCAATAGATTTATGTTTAATGAATCCTTGCTAAAAAGAACAGAAATTCATCATGTCAATGGCTACCTTGTGCTTTTTGATTTAAAAGGATTTAAACTGATTAACTCCCTTCATGGCAATGAACTTGGTGATGAGATCCTCATTAAGATTGCCCAGGTTTTTAACGAACTAAAAGGTGATAGGGAGATGGTCGCAAGAATCAGCGGCAATGAATATGCGTGGTGGATGGAAGGCTTAGTTGGAAAAACGCTGAACTACCGCCTGGAATATTTGAAGGAACAATTCTATATTAGGCTTAGGAGCCTTGGTATAGATAAGAAAATCGAATTCCATGTATCATATGCCCATTTTCCTACCAATGGTGGCACAATAGATAAAGTGTATCAAAAAGCAACCATGGCCCTTGAATATGCTAAGACAATCAAACATGTCAATGTTGTCTCTTATAACCAAACCCTTGAGCAAATTACAAGAGATGAAGAAGCCCTTAAGGAAATGTTACTTAGGGATATTGAAAACGAGGCCTTTCATCTTGCTTTCCAAGAGAAAGTATATGTTAAGACAGGGAAGGTTCTTGGATTAGAGGTTCTAGCCAGATGGCAGACACAGACAAGGGGGGCAATAACACCAAGTGTCTTTATTCCCATTGTAGAAAAGGCAAGTCTATCCATTGCCTTTGGCAATATGATTATAAAAAAAGCCCTTGATGCATACCCAAATCTTCAAGAAGAGTACGGTGGTGATATTATGATGTCTATTAACATATCGCCGTCACACCTTATGTCTAAGGGATTCAAAGTCTATGTCATGGAGGAAATATCTCGTCGCAATATTAGACAGATCGAATTATTCTTGAGATGACAGAGGAAGTCATGATTGAAGGAATGGATTTTGCCTTGGAGGTTATTAGACCTCTAAGAGAATTTGGCCTTAGAGTTTCTTTGGATGATTTTGGAACAGGCTACTCTTCACTTAATTACTTGGCACAACTTGAATTTGATGAACTTAAAATTGATAAGTCTTTTGTGGATCAGATTGAGAATGGGGATAAAGTGGTGCCGCTTATTAAGACGATACTTGCTATAACCAAAGCATATGGTATACAAACAGTTGCAGAAGGTGTTGAAACAAAAGGACAATGTGATATACTTTTTGAATTAGGATGTCATATCATCCAGGGGTATTACTTTAGTAGACCTAGGACTTTAACTCAAATCAAAGACAGAGAAAGGAACTTAAATAATGAAGGTTAGGTGGACACTCTTTATTAAGGTTCAGTTACTTATTGTATCGATATTGCTTATATCTTACGTTGCAGTAGAGATTACCATATTCTCATTTATTGGAAGTCAGATGCAAAGTAGGTTTATCGACGGTGTCAAGAACACAGTGATATTGACACAGAAGAACATTGAGACGGTTTTTACAGATGCCAATAGGCGAATTACCTATCTATCAGAAAACTTTGAGTCAAAAAAAATGTAGATTCACGCGAGATAGAAGAAACCATTGAGAATATTGGTTTATCTAATAATGACATCATTAACACCTTTATCACATTTAACGATGGTGAGTTTGTAATTGTACCTGAGATTGATGATGTACCCGAAGGATTCGACCCTAGAGACCGTGAATGGTTTATAAGAGCTTACCGGAGTTCTGGTGTCAAGTGGAGCAATCCCTATCTTGATTTACCAACAGGTGGCCGTGTAATTACTGGTTCTATGTATACGAAGCTACTTGATGGCGAAGGGGTAGTGGGCATGGACTTGTCTCTTGATGACTTAACGGAAGTTGTCAAAGTGATTGAACTTAGTGAGAATGGTGTTATCGTACTTCTTAATGATAGTAATAAGATTATTGCATCCAATGAACAAGAGATGATTGACTTGACCTTAGAAGCATTTAACGACCAAGATATGATGGAACAGCAAGTCATAACTGGGGAAATCACCACGTCCAAAGGACTCTACTATTTTAGACGCCTTAACCAGAGTGATTTACGTTTGTTAGCTTATATTCCTCAAGATGATATCATTGGGACAACTGCAAGGGCTCAGATTATTGTAACAATTGTCATAACACTGACTATGATTGGTGCCATTATCTTATCACAAAGTATTACCCGCCGTGTAATGAGACCACTGACAGCCCTAAAAGAAACAATGATTAAGTCAAAAGATCAAAATGAAGTCATACTCTTTGATGAGAAGACCAACGATGAAATTAATACGGTAATCAAAGCCTACAACGCATTGGCCAGATTCATAAATAATCAGAGTGATGAGATTAAGCGCATGGCTTATACAGACGATCTTACTGGTTTACCTAATAGAGCAAGCTTTGTCAAACAGGCAACAGAATGTATTGAAGACTGTCATAAAGTGGCGCTCTTTTATCTTGATCTTGATAATTTCAAGTATATTAATGACACGTATGGTCATGCTTATGGTGATATAGTCCTTAAGAATCTTGCAGAGGGCTTACTAGAGTGTTGTAATGAAAAATATAAAGTAGCCAGACTTAGTGGTGATGAATTTGGTATACTGGCACCAAATTACCGTGATGACCATGAACTGGATGAAATTGCTAAGAAAATATTACATGTGGTAAGAAGGCCTATGTATCTGGAACAATTGGAGTTTTCTCTGACAGGTTCTTTAGGTCTTAGTTGTTACCCAAGTGATGCAGCAGATTACGAAACATTGTTAGCCAATGCAGACATAGCTATGTATAAAGCCAAATCTCAATCAAAAGACAATTATATGCCTTTTAACAATGAGATTAGACATGACTTTGTTAAGCAGATATACCTTGAGACAAGGTTGATACAATCTATTGAAAAGGGAGAATTTTACCCAGTATATCAACCAATCATAGACGTTGAAACAAAGAAGATAAGTGGGTTTGAAGCACTAGCTAGATGGACAGATGAGGAACTTGGACCTGTATACCCAGATGTTTTTATTCCAATAGCTGAGCGCAATCTTTTTATTAATGACATTGGCAAATTTATACTTACTAGAGCAGTTGCCTTTGGACGTAGCTTATTTGATAAATATGGGCGTTATTACGAGATTAATGTGAATGTATCCGTTGTGCAATTACATCTAGAAAGTTTTGTGGATGAAGTTTTAGAGATTTTGGATAACAATAAATTTCCAACAAGATTTTTAAACCTTGAAATCACTGAATCAGTAACACTTGAGTCAGATGAACATATTATGATGAAGCTTGCCTATCTAAGGAAAAAAGGCGTGCAGATTTCACTGGATGATTTTGGCACTGGCTATTCATCACTTAATCACTTGACTGATTTGTCGTTAACCCACTTAAAGATTGATCGCCACTTGATTCTCAAAGCAGGCCAGTCAGAAGAAATATTTCAGTTAATGAAAGGGATTGTAGAATTTGCTCATACAATGTACTACAAAGTTGTAGCAGAGGGGATTGAAGACGCTGAAATGGAAAAAATGGTCAGGCTCATGCACTGTGATTATGCTCAAGGTTATATGTATGCCAAACCAATATTTGAAGAAAAGATGATTGAACTCATAGAAAAAGAGAAACTGGATTCATAAGCCAGTTTCTCTTTATTAATATCTATTGGTTGTATTACACAAGTTTCTCAAGATAATACTTAGAGAAACATCTTTTGTGAATTAGTAGTGCCATTAACCAGAATCCTGGAGCCACTGCTAAGATTAACAAAAGTGGGTTAACAAATATCACTAAGTAGCCAATAGCTGCTATAATAGCAATGCTTAGGATTGACGTTAATAGGTGCTTGTTTGATAACAAGAATCCATACTTCATTAGTTGCTTGAGGGACATATCTGTTTCGCCAAGTAAGGCATAGGCAAACAACATAGTAATTGTAACCTCAAAGAATATCATGATGTAAAGTGGTAAAAGATATACAATGTTAATCATACCGGAATAGACTGTCCATAAGTTAAAGATACTGATGCCAAACAAGAGAGCACCAATTAAAGTGAGACCTAGTCCTTTGATGAATTTCCTTTTGATAACACTAAAATATGTCTTAGCCATGTAGCCTTCTTCTTCAATTATTACATGGTATACACTATGAAATAGTGCGGCATTCCCCACGGGCATTAGGATTCCTAAGGTGAATATACTTGTAAAAAACCAGAACACATTGAGTGCTACTAAGTCAAAAACAATGGTTCCATAACGGTGAAATGCACTGTCTAGCGAAAATAATTTCATTTTTAATCTCCAGTTCTATAGTTGTAGATGGTAAACATATACGCATTATATCAGTTTTACATGGCAGATGTAAGTCGAAAAAATAAACAAACTTTAAGGAAGTTTTTATGTTATGATAGACAAATGAAAGATTACCATAAGACCAATATGATTGTCATAGCTAGACAACATTATGAACAAGGAAACTTAATAAAAGCAAAGAAACTTTATGAAAAAGCACTGTCCAGTGGTATAATTGATACGGATTGGATGTTGGAACTAGCGCTTCTATACGACGAACTAGGTTCGTTTTCTCAAGCTAAGGAAATCTACGAAAAAGTTCTAAAACTAAATGACAAAGAAGCTGTTGCCCACTACGGCATTGCCATACTATATGATCATCAGGACCAGTTTGCTTTGGCGGTACCCCATTATTTAAAGGCCATTCAATGTGATGCCTCTTTTTTGAAAGCTCATTTTTTCTTAGCATATGCCTATGACCAATTAGGTGAAAAAAATGAAGGCTATCAATCATTACCAAGAAGCACTCGCCATTGATGAGTATGATTTTTGGAGCCTTGTGAACCTTAGTGCTTTGTATGAGGAGATAGGTGATTATGATCAATGTGAAGCCATGATATTTAAAGCGAAGGCCGTTGATGAAAACCATTATATGGTCTTATTCAATGAGGGTGTTTTGTATATGCGCAGAAATGAACCCTTGAATGCAATTGCTGCTTTTGACAAAGTCATAGATATGGTGCCAGACTATGGCTATGCCTACCTGAACAAAGGTATTGTCCTAAGAGACATAGGCCAAGTGGATGAAAGCATAGAAGTGTTTAACCATGGCTTGTATGAATGTTCTGACGCTATCTATTTGCTGTACAATAGAGCTTGCTGCCATCTTCAAAAACAAGACATCAGTTCTTGTACCAAAGACTTAATTGAAGTGCTGAGAAGAAGGCCTGACATGGCTGATTATATGAGCAAAGACGATGAAGTCAAAGAAGTCATCGCCACATCTGAGGCACTTCAAAGTTTGATTGGAGATCTATCACAAAGATAGGTGGTCTGATAACCATACTTTGGCTGGGTGAGTCAAGTAGAGTGAACCAGTAACGACAATTAGGCTATGATCTGTGTTAAGAGCAAGAGCTTTATTTAGGGCATCTTCTATATCTTTGATAATGAAGGTGTCTTTTTGTTGTGACGTAGTCAGTGTCGTAGGGTTAAGGGCCCTATCAGAATCAGGCATTGTTATTATCACCTCATCGCTAAAGGCTTTGACTGTCTCAAGCATGATTTGGTAGTTTTTATCTTCATTGACACCGAATACAGTGATGATGTTTTTGTTATGGTAGTATTCATCAATTAAAGATTTGAGTGCTGTGATACCAGCAGGGTTATGGCCTCCATCAAGGATAATTAGTGGTTTGATGCTTAAAATTTCATTACGACAGGCCCAAGTTGTATCTTTTATTCCTTTGAAGATAGATTCATCTGATATGGCAACACGTTTTTTTTAGTTGTTTAATGGCGAGTAGTGCAGTGGCTATGTTTATTTCTTGATGTCGACCTAACATCTTCGTATGTAGATTCTTGTAGGAGAAAAACGGGGTTTTTATACTGAAAATCTTGTTGTGTGGGTTGTTGACCAAGGTATTGGTGTGGATAAGGCCTTCATCAAGTAGATAGAGGTAACTGTCTACTTCCTTTACTTTTTCTGTGATAACACTGATGGCTTCGATGCTGTTTGGTGCAAGAACAAGTGGGGTAGAAGCCTTGATAATACCAGCTTTGTGTCTTGCAATCTCTTCTAGGCTATCTCCAAGAACAGCTTCATGGTCATAGGCTATAGGTGTAATGATGGACAAAAGAGGATTGACAAAAACGTTGGTTGCATCTTCTAGACCACCAAGTCCAACCTCAATGATTACGAAATCATGGTTTTGCTTATGAAAGTGAACAAGGGCAATTGCTACAAGACACTCAAATAAGGTTGGGGCATTCAAACCGTCATTAAGCATTTTTTCATAGGCAACTTGAACAATAGCGGTTGCAAAGGCAAAATCATCTTCGCTAATGGGCCCGTTGTTATCCTCAATCAGTTCTAGAAAATCAAAGATGTGTGGTGACATAAAGGTGCCAACAGAGTAACCTTCAGCTAAAAGTATGTTACGAATAAAACTGATAGTAGATCCTTTGCCATTGGTACCTGCAACATGTATAACAGGTAAGTCATTTTGGAGGTTATCTAAATAAGTCATAAGCAAAACGCTGTTTTCGTGAGAAGGTGTTGCACCGCTTTGTTCCACTTCGCGGAGATATTTAAGTGCTTCTATGTATGTCATATGAACTCCTTTGTGAGGTCTTAGTTGGTCTATTTAACTAACATCATATAGAAAAAGATGCTTAAAGACAATAGCTTTTGCATTATAAGGTAATTTCACCCCTCATATCATTGATTTATAAGAAGTGTATTGGTATAATTTAGTCAAGATTTAGTCTTATCAAGGAGGTTTCGTTTGATGGCAGAAGGTAATGGTTTACAAGCAAGTGATAAGAAAACCATCTTGGTAATTGATGATGAGGATGTAATAAGAAACCTAATGAAGGATGTGCTCGAGATGCTTGGCTACAATGTCCTTTTGTGCAGTGCGCCCTTAGATGCTTTGGAACTTTACCGTGAGCAAAGAAGAAGTCTGGATTTAATATTAATGGATATGATGATGCCCGGTATGAATGGGCCAGAGTTATATAGAGAAATGAATGCCATTGACAACAATAATAAAGTCATAGTCCTATCAGGTTATAGCATGGCAGATGAAGTTGAAGGCATGCTTAGTGAGGGGGTCATCGGTTTTATTCAAAAACCAGTCACAATAAACAAATTGAAAGAAGTAATAGTGGATGCTTTAGAGCAATAGTGAAGTTATATAAGAAGTTATGTATAAAGGAGATTTATAATGAGTGAAACACTGGATTTAATTATTGTTGGTGCAGGGCCAGCTGGGATTGCTGCGGCTATTTATGCAAGCAGAGCCAAACTATCTTTTGTGATTTTGGAAAAGTCATTTGCAGGTGGACAAATTGTCAATACCTATGAGATAGAGAACTATCCTGGTATCAAAGCTACATCAGGTTTTGAACTAAGTACTATGTTTAGAGAACATGCAGAAGAATTGGATGTGGAATTTTTAAGCGAAGAGGTAAGGGAAATCCACTTAGATGCCGATATCAAGACTGTGGTTACGAATTCAACAAGCTATAAAGCCAAAACAGTTATTCTGGCAACAGGTGCATCTTGGAAAAAATTAGGGGCGCCTGGAGAAGACAAATTCTCTGGAATGGGTATTTCATATTGTGCCACATGTGATGGTGCATTCTATAGAGAAAAAGTTACGGCAGTTGTAGGCGGTGGCGATGTAGCAGTTGAAGATGCCATCTATTTGTCAAGGTTATGTAAAAAGGTATATTTGATCCATAGAAGAGATGAACTAAGGGCTGTCAAAGTACTTCAAGAACATTTGTTTAAGATTGAGAACATTGAAATACTTTGGCACAATGAAGTGAAAGAAATTGTTGGCGACCAGGCCGTTGAAGGCATTACTGTGGTGAACAATCAAACCAATACTGAGCAAGAATTGGATGTAGATGGTGTATTCATTGCTGTTGGGTCAGACCCGAACTCTGAATTGGTTAAAGACCAAGTAGAAACAGATGCCAAGGGTTGGATTAAAACGGACGAAGATTGCGAGACATCTGTCAGTGGTGTTTACGCAGCAGGTGATTTGAGAGTAAAAAGTTTGAGACAGGTATTGACTGCGGCCTCAGATGGTGCAGTATCTGTTTATGCAGCAGAACGTTATTTGGTAACACATAGCGATTAGTTGATTAAGCCTATAGTATATGAGGGTGGTGATTTAGAATGAATGGCAAAGTTTTGTTGAACGTCTATACGATTTCTGTCAAAAATGACCTGTTGAGTATTTTGGTACAAAATGGGTATGATTTCTTGGAGGTTTTTAGCGAGCATGAATTAAGCTTCAAGTACAATCTGATCAAAGATAAACTTGATTTATACATTTATGAGCTTGATGAAAACGATTATGAGAATTCTCTTGAACAGATTAAGAGTATTGACACAAAAAGCATTCGTTGCATTATTCTAATCCACAAATACTCAAGTAGGGTTATTGATGATACCCTAGCTCTAAATGTTAATGACATTGTTGTATTACCAATTGAAAGGGATAATCTAGCCAAGAAAATTCTATCAACGGTTGTTAAACCTGAACCAACACCCTATATGCCAGCAACACCTCCAAAGCCAGAAATACAGATGGATAAAAGTGTTATGGCTGATGAAATCAACAGAGCCATACGTGGTGATTATCCATTGTCATTTGTAATGATTGAGTATGATAAGATGGGTAATGAGGTCTACAAAGTATTTAAGAGAGAATTAATGAGGTTACTTAGAGCAACGGATATGATTCTTAAGCTTAGTAAGAATCGCTTGCTTATACTTTGCCCATTTACCCCAAAATCCCATTTGGTAGAAGTTGAGAATAAAGTCCGGGTCGCCCATAAAGCATTGTCACAAGTGACTGTTACCCCTTCATCCATTTTTCTATATGGTGTTACCTTCCCTGATGATGGTGATGAACTTGATGTTCTCATCGAAAGTATGGACCATGGTATTCATGATAGTATGATATTCAGTTCCCTTGATGGTACATTACATCAAATGGACAGAGATGCCATAAGAACAAGGTTAAAAAGGGACTACTAACAGTAAGAACTGAAGAATAGAGGCACTCTATGACCGACATAAATAAGTTGAATAAAGTCATGTATGACAAGATGGTTCATCTATACGAACAAGAAAAATACCAATTGGCAATAGAGATTGGTAAATCTTTGCTTGAGAAATCGCGTAGATTAGGTGATGCCATAAGTGAAAAGAAAGCACTAGAAGTGCTTTCATACTCATCATACTTTATGGTTGATTATATCGGTGCTATGCGCTATATCATCCAGTTTTCTAAGATGATTGAAAAGAGTGATGATACAGAAGAGCTGATCAAAACCTATTTTGTATTCATTAGTATCTATACCCGTCAAGGGGAATACGATGAGGCTAAACAATTACTGGATAAGGTCAGTCGAATAGCAAAAGAAAAGAATTTATATTTAGCACAGATAAAAAAAACGGAAAACAACTATGGCTTTTTTTATAACACTGCAGGAGAATTTAACAAATCTATACCACATCTTGAAAATGGGTTAAAACTATGTGAACAACATCACTATACAGATAACTTGTCGATAATTCTTGGGAATTTAGCACAAGCCTATTTAAGAACTGGTCGTATTGAAAAAGCAAAACATACCCTTGATAAAGTATTTATTACACTAAAAAGTAATCAGCAAGGTGTGTCTCGTGCTGAGGCGCTGATGTACAGAGGAGAAGTATATTGCTTAGAGGGTAATTATGAAGAAGCCATTAGTCAGATTAAGGCATCCATGTTGATATCAATTAAACGTGGATTCACGGCTGAACTGGCCCAAGCCACCAAAATACTGTCCGATGTTTACGTGAAGATGGAAGATTATGAACGAGCATACCATACTACAATGGATTATATCCCATTAATTGAGTCCTTATCCGAAAAAGCTAAGGAAGGTGCCCTGATCAAACTTAAAATGCAATATGACTTGAATAAAAAAGAAATCGAGGCAGATGTTCTAAGACAGCAGAATGCGATTTTGGAAGAGCAGAATCGCAAAATACAGGACCAGACTAGAGAACTTGAAAGACTTAACCAGGTACTTGGAAGGCAAAATGATGACTTACATCAATCGGCTATTGAAGATTATTTGACAGGTGTGTATAACCGAAAATACTTCACCCTCAAAATGCAAGAAGAGTTTAGCATCGCAAAAGAAAAACATCAGAATGTGGCTTGTATTGTTTTCGATATCGACAAGTTCAAAAAATATTAATGACACCTATGGGCACTTGATTGGTGATGAGATTATCAAACATATAAGCAGTATTTGTGAAGAATCACTGGATACAGATTCGATTATTGGTCGATTTGGCGGTGATGAATTTATGATTTTGATGGTCGATGCAACCATTGAAGACGCAGAAGACAAAGCGAATGAATTAATTGACAACGTAAGGTTAGAACCTTTGGTCATAGATAAGAAACCAATTCCTGTTACATTGAGTTTGGGGGTATCAGACAATCATTTTCATAATCCTAAAACAACGGATGAGATGATTAACAATGCTGACAAGGGACTTTATCTAGCGAAAAAACAAGGGAGAAACCGCTGTTGTATAATGAAAATCTAATAATGAAGGGTATGGTAAAGATGAGAGAAAGAAGAAGGCATAAACGTTTACCAATCAAACTAGAATTGGCAATTAACGAACTGTTCAGACAAGATAATGAAATAATTACAGCTTTAGATGAAGAGGTCTACGTGGTCAATGTCTCAAAGACTGGTATTGGATTTGAATGTAAGGCAGACTTACCTATTGCATACTATTTTGATGCTAAGATAGATTTTGATGAGAAAAATTACTTCTATTGTGTTGTTAAGATTGTTCGAAAAGAAAAACAGGATGATACCTTTATTTATGGTTGTGAATTTGTTGGACTTGCAGAATTTTTATCAGATAAAGTGGATGAATACCAAGCATCCATTGAAGACGAGGAATAAATTTGACATTTGTTAGACATTTGCATATAATAATAATGCAATCGTTTGCACTATGTTACGTATTTAGGTGATTGTAGTTTTAACTATAATCACCTTTTTAATATATATTTTCATTAACAAAATTCACTTCAGAAGAGAGATGAAAACTATGCCAGTAACGATTAAGGACGTCGCCAAAAAAGCGGGTGTGTCACCTTCGACGGTATCAAGGGTTATAGCTAATAGCCCCAAAATTAGTGATGCAACAAAGGAGCGGGTATTTGCTACGATGGAAGAGATGAACTATCAGCCAAATATCATTGCTAGGAGTTTGGCAAATAGAGTCACATATACATTGGGGTTGATATTGCCGTGTAAGGATAGAGCTGTTTTTGATAACCCATTTTTCATTCAGTCAATGAGAGGTCTCAGTATCTATGCTCAGTCAAAGGGTTATTATATTATGTATAACTACTGTCGAAGCGAAGATGAGGAAGTCGAGACAATTAACCGATATATTGACAGTAAATGGGTCGATGGCATAATTCTAACGGCGGCCAGAATTGAAGACCGTTGTATTAAGCTATTACTTGAGAGAGAACACCCATTTGTGGTTATTGGGCGTCCTGAAGAAAAGAAAGATGAGATTCTTTGGGTAGACAACGACAATGTTGGCGCAATGGAAAATGTTGTTGAGGGATTAATTGCACAAGGTCATAAGAATATTGCCTTTGTTGGTGGTGAGAATCAGTATACAGTGAATCGTCACAGACTTCGCGGTTACAAACGTGCCCTTGAGAATCACAATATTACATATAATAAGAACTTGGTGGTTGAAGATGATCCAACAGAGGAAAAAGCTTATGACGCTGTATCAGAAATGATTAAGACGATTGTGCCAGATGCTATTGTGGGAACCGATGATATTGCAGCATATGGTGCGTACAAAGCCATGGTTGACGGTGGTCACGTTGATGTTGCTGTGGCAGGTTTTAACAACACCCCTATATCCATATTCAATAGACCAGCAATGTCTACAGTCGATATCAATGCAGAGGACCTTGGTCACAAGGCGGCTGAGCTTCTAATTGACTATGTAGAGAAGAAACCGATGGAGAAAATGCATGAAGTTCTAGACGCAAATTACATCGAACGGGCTTCAACACTTGATTATATAAGAAAATAGGCTATAAGTACTTTTGAGGCATTGGGTTATGCAAACGAATGACTATGCATGTTGAATAATAGAATAGAAGTGATATAAATAGACTGTGCCAATATTTGTGCATTAATACTAGTTGATGACGCTAATATTGGTATTTTTTATGTAAAAATGCAATGAATGCAAATAAGTTGTTGACATTTTTTATTGAAGGTGTTAGAATTATCCTTGCAAATGCAACCGATTGCACCACCTAATGCAAGCGGTTGCCAACTAAATTCAATTTGTCAAGGGGGACCAGACAATGAAAAAAGTATTATCACTGTTATTGGTTATGGCTATGATGGTAGCAATTGTTGGTTGTACAAGTAAAGAAGCATCAACAGATACTACTGGAGCTACAACAGAAACGAAAGAAACGGCAACTGAGACGGAAACGACAGAAGAGGCAGCTGAAGTGGCTGAAGCTGAAGAAGTAGAAGTCAACATTTTCCAATTCAAAGTAGAGATTGTTGAAGCACTTGAGAATGCAATTGAACTTTACAAAGATGTTGCACCACACGTAACAATCAACCTTCAAACAGTTGGTGGTGGTGATGACTACGGTGCTGCACTAAGAGCACAAGTACAATCAGGCAACGAACCTACCATATTCAATGTTGGTGGACCACAAGACGTTGAAGACTGGATGAGTAAGCTTGCACCACTAAATGATGCACCTTGGGCTGACAAAGTTCTTGATGGTGTGACATCAGGTGTAACTGTAGACGGTAATGTATATGGACTTCCATACAACATTGAAGGTTACGGACTTGCTTACAACAAAGCTATTTTTGAAGCGGCTGGTATTGATGCTTCTGCAATCAATTCATACGATTCATTAGACTCAGCACTTGCAACACTTAAGACAATGATTGATGCTGGTGATTTAGCTGACAGGTTCCCATTGCTTGAAGCACCTGTTGCTTACGCAGCAAAAGAGACTTGGGTTACAGGACTTCACAGTTCAAACATGGTGTTCTCAAATGAGTTTACAAGTTCAATTGAGACATTTAACGCACCAACAATCGAATTCAAAAATGCTGAAGGATTTAAGGCCTACCTTGACCTTATGGCAAAATACTCAAAACACGCTGATGATACAGAAGGTATGATTGGTGTTGATTACTCAACTCAAGTAGATGAAGGAATTGCAATCGAACGTGTTGCAGTCATCCAACAAGGTAACTGGATTTATGGTGGTGTCAAAGCTGTTGATGAGACAGTAGCAGATAACCTTGGATTCTTACCAATGCCTTTTAAAGGATCAAGAGAAGATTCTATTGCTGTAGGTGTTCCAATGTACTGGTCAGTCAACCTTGACTCAGAAGAATCATCACAAGCTGCTGCTATTGACTTCCTTAATTGGTTATATACATCAGTTGAAGGTAAGCAAATCATCGTTAATGAAATGTTCTTCATTCCACCACTAAGTGGTTATGATGATGTACAACCAGCTGACCCACTAGCAAAAGATATTCTTGCTTTTGCAGGCGATGGTAAAGCAATGCCATGGGTATTCATGGGCTATCCTACTGATTGGGGTATGGGCGTTCTTGGAGATGGTATCCAAAAATATTATGCCGGTATCATTGGTTTTGAAACAATGATTGATGAAGTGAAAGCTGCATGGGCTGACTCAAGAAAATAATGTGTTAACTCTAGTAATGTGGTCATCAACCCTAGGTTGATGACCAGTTTATTGCAGTTGAATGCGAAAAGGCATTAGACTTACACGGTTACAAGAGATATGGTTTTGTCTACAAGAAAGGTGACTTAAATGAAACGTTCAAAATTATGGTATTGGCTATTTATTCTGCCGTCTTTGCTGGCTTTTGTTGTTGTTGTCATTATACCCATGCTTAGAGGTGTATACTTCTCTTTTGCCCAGTGGAATGGTATAAGCAATGATGTTAAGTTGGTCGGCTTTGACAATTATATAAGGTTGCTCACAGATGAAGCTTTTTTTGCTTCAGCAAAATTCACAACCCTTTTTGCCATAGTCGCAGTTATAGCCATTAATTTATTTGGTTTTACCTTGGCCATGCTTGTAACAAGAGGACATAGGGGCAGCAATATTCAGAGAAGTATTTTCTATATGCCCAACTTAATAGGTGGACTTATTCTTGGATTTGTCTGGCAGTTTATCTTTACCAAAGTCTTTAACAACTTTGGGGATAAGTTGGATATTGGGTTCTTTCAAAACTGGCTTACCACAACTGAAACAGGCTTTATGGGGCTTGTCATTCTCATGACTTGGCAAATGGCCGGTTATATGATGATTATCTATATTGCAGCCATACAGGGTATTCCAGAATCTTTATTTGAAGCAGCAAAAATTGATGGTGCTAGTGCATGGAAACGTATAAGACATATTATGTTGCCACTGATGATGCCAGCCTTTTCTATTGGCTTGTTTTTGACCGTATCCAATAGCTTTAAGTTGTATGATCAGAACTTAGCCTTAACAGGTGGTGGGCCCTATAGTTCAACGGAAATGCTTGCCCTTAATATTGTGCAGACGGCATTTACACAGAATGAACTTGGTTACGCTCAAGCTAAGGCGGTTGTATTTTTGATTGTCGTTGGTGGAATCACCTTGACTCAGATGGCCATTACTAAGAAGAGAGAGGTGGAGATGTAATGAAAAAGGAACGTATAAGTAGGCTTGTTGTCTCCATTATCACTTGGCTCATGGCTCTTGTTAGTATTGCACCATTTTACATTGTCATCACCAATTCACTTAAAACACAAAAAGGTATTTTCATTAACATAACAGGTTTACCATTTGGTGAATACTTTAGTCCAGAGAATTATATCAAAGCCCTTGATAAGTTGGATGCACTTCAACTCATTGGCAACCCATTCTTTAACTCACTGATGCTAACGATTGTCAGTGTCACTGTTGTTATAGTATTGAGTTCAATGGCAGCATGGATGCTTGTAAGGGTAAAAAGTCCCTTGTCCACATTTTTGTTTTTTGCATTTGCAGCGGCTATGTTGATTCCTTTCCAATCTGTGATGTTACCACTTGTTAACTTAATGGGAAAAATTAATTTCCTTAATCCTGCAGGTTTGGTCTTTATGTATCTTGGTTTTGGATCTAGCATGGCCATCATTATGTTTCATGGCTTTATCAAGAACATACCACTGGAACTTGAAGAAGCAGCTTATATAGATGGGTGTAATACAGGAAGGGTATTTTTTAACATTGTTTTTCCACTCCTCAAGCCTGTTACAGTATCCATAGTTGTACTTGATGTTATGTGGATATGGAATGATTTCCTTTTACCACAGTTGGTCATAAACAAGAAGGAATGGCATACTATTCCACTTAAGATGTATTATTTTTTTGGACAATTTAGCAAAAAGTGGGATTTGGCTTTGGCAGCCCTAGTGATTGCAATGATTCCAATCATCATCTTCTACTTATCGGTACAAAAACATATTGTCAAAGGTATTACCCAAGGATCAATAAAGTAGTTAATCGCCCTAAGATGGTGAAGAATATAGTGATGTGTGTGTAAAAAACTAGCTCAAAGGTTTTGGCCTATGAGCTGGTTTTTTTGTTCTTTCTTTCTTCTATTAATTTGCCTAACAAAAGTTTATAATAAAAGTAGAGAGTTCCCACCTTGAAGGGAGGATGCTTATGGCCTCGGATAATGACATATATGATTTGATTGATAAGATGACTTTAGAAGAAAAGGCATCCCTTTGTTCTGGAAGCGGTTTTTGGCATACACAAGGTATAGGCCATCTAGACATCCCTAAGATGAGGTTATCAGATGGTCCACATGGCCTTAGAAAACAAACAGACCATGCGGATAACATAGGACTTGAAGAGAGTGAGCAATCCACCTGTTTTCCTACAGCTGCAACAACAGCTTGTTCCTTTGATGTTGACTTAATGTATGAGATTGGTCAGGCTCTAGGTCAGGAATGCCTTGAGCACCATATATCTATTCTTCTTGGACCAGGTATGAACATCAAGAGGTCTCCTTTGTGTGGTCGGAATTTTGAATATTATTCTGAGGACCCATTGCTAAGTGGTAAAATGGCAGCTGCTTATATTAGAGGTGTAGAGGATCAAGGCGTTGGTACTTCCATAAAACATTTTGCTGTCAACAATCAAGAGCACAGAAGAATGACCATTGATAGCATTATTGACGAAAGAGCCTTACGTGAAATCTACCTCAAAGGTTTTGAAATCGCCATAAGAGAAGGAAAGCCATCCAGTGTTATGGTAGCTTATAACCGTGTGAACGGTGAATTTTGCAGTGAACATCCCTATTTGCTTAAGGAAATATTGCGAGGGGAATGGGCTTATGATGGCCTTGTTATTTCGGATTGGGGCGCTTGTAATGATAGGGTTAAAGGAATCGAAATGGGTATGGATCTAGAGATGCCCTCAAGCGGTGGTCAAAATGACCGTAGAATTGTGAAAGCCATTAAGAAAGGCCATTTGGAGGAAGCAGTCCTTAATAAGGTTGTTTTTAGATTGCTTAAGCTTATTTGCAATGCTAAACTTTGTGAAGGAAGAGAATGTGATTATGACCAGGAGCTTCATCATGATTTGGCCAGGAGGGCTGCGGCTGAATCTATAGTCTTACTTAAAAATGATAGAGAACTTTTACCACTTAAAGGGGACGAGCGCATAGGTGTTATTGGAAGTTTTGCCAAGATTCCAAGGTATCAAGCAGTGGCAGTTCATTGATAAATCCTAACCGCCTAGTTAGTATTTTGGAGGCATTGGATGAGAAAGGTGTAGCTTATACCTATGAACAAGGTTATGATGAACATACAGATATGTCAGACGATATGCTTGCAGCACAAGCAGTAGTTCTAGCAAGGTCAGTAGATATTCCAATTCTTGTTGTAGGTTTAACCAATGCCTATGAATCAGAAGGCTTTGATAGACAACACATGCTCATGCCATATAGCCATGTGGATTTGATTAACGCTGTATGTGAAGTGAATAGCAATACGGTGGTAGTTCTGCAAAATGGCTCTCCAATGTCAATGCCCTGGGTTGATAAGGTGAACTCAATCTTAGAGTGTTACCTTGGAGGGGAAGCAGGAGGCAGTGCTGTCGTTGATATTTTATACGGTGTGACCAATCCTTCAGGAAAGTTAGCAGAAACAATACCCATGTCTTTTGAAGACAGCCCTTCCTATAGATATTTTTCCATGGGACCAAGTCTTGTTGAATACAGAGAGAGTATCTATGTAGGCTATCGCTATTATGATAAGGCAAAAGTTTTGCTAGATATCCATTTGGCCATGGACTGAGCTATACCACATATATTTATAGTGATTTGATTCTTAGTAAAAAAAATCTGAAAGAGGAAGACAGCTTAACCATTAGCTTTAAGATATCAAATGTAGGTGAGTATGATGGCAAAGAAGTTGTCCAAGTCTATATTGCCCCACATAAGTCGGTGGTCTTTAAGGCTATTAAAGAGCTTAAAGCTTTCAAAAAAGTCCCACTAAGAAAAGGTGAGACAAAAGAAGTCAGCATTATTTTGAGTCGTGATGATTTCACCTACTACAACACATCACTGGGAGACTGGCATGTGGAAGAAGGGCAATACGATATAATGGTTGGTAGTTCTTCTGCCTCAATATGGCTTAAGGAAACCATTGTCTATGAACAAGACTTAGTATCACCTACAAGACTGGATTATAGAGATGGTGGCAATGTTTATTATACAATGAAAGAAACCGTTAGAGCCAAGGGTCCATTTCGAGTTGCAGACCGTAGTTTTGAGAAGGTTCTTGGTCACAAAATTCCAGATTCTCAAAAACATAGTGGCCGACCCTTTACAGTCAATTCAACAATGTCTGAAGTAAGAACAACATTTGTCGGATGGATTCTCTATAAATTGGTCTTAAGTATCTTTATCAAACATCTTAAAGAAGATGGTGAAGAGGTGACTAGGAAAATGGTCATTGGAATGATCAATAACTCACCAATGAGGTCTCTTGTACTAATGAGTGCAGGAAGAGTTTCTTTTGGTGTAATGGAATCACTGCTTATGATGATGAACAGACGTTTCTTTGGAGGCCTGTATAATTTGATTCGATATTTATATTTCAAAAAACATTAGAGTGATAGGAGCGAATGATGAGAGTAGAGCTAAGCAACAATTGGAACCATATACAAGTCGAAGGTGGTTCGAATCAATACAGTCAGCAGACAGTGCTTGAAAAAGATTACTTCGATTTTGTAGCGCTTATGGTATGTGAGTATGTGCCATGCACTATGACAATTTTTGTCAATGGCCAAGATGCAGCCACTATTTCACCTTGCATCACATCCGTTAAAGTTGATGTTACAGCATTACTTAGTGAAGGTGAGAACCATATCCTATTAGAGTCAAATGAGCCTATTGATAATGACAGTTTTTTTGAATCTATTCATATTGATGTATTGCCACAAACCTATATTGAGTCTATAGCCACTCAGGTAGACAGAGATGACAATGATATTTTGTCCTTAAAGCTTAAACTAGAGGTGATGAATGTTATGACCCTAGACACACCTTTGAAAATAAAGCTTTCTTTAGTGGATGTTGACAATGAGGTCCAACTCTTTCAAGAGGATGGCAGAATGGTGGCAAAGGAAACAGGCATTACTGAAGTGACTGTGTCATATGTTCTTGGAGATGTCATATTGTGGTCTTATGACAATCCATACTTGTATGATATTGGAGTGACGATTACAGACCATTTGGATAGAGAAGTTCATACATTGAGTTTGCCGATTGGTATAAGAACCCTATCAATGATCGGTGGAGAAATAATTTTAAACGAGAAGAAGGTATCGCTTAAGGGAGTTGATTTAGGCTTTGATGATGAAGCCAAGGATTATGAAGCTTATATAAAGAGCTTAAAAAGCTCATAATGTTAATACAGTATGGACGAATGCCACTTATAGGCACAGTGACTTTTATGATTTATGTGATCGATATGGTTTAATGGTTATTGATCAACTTATTTTTGATAGTGAAGGATGTGCCAAGCAAGTCAAAGAGAGAATCAACCATCCATCTATTATCATGTGGGCGATTGATGAGGATAAGGCAAATAAATCATATGTTGTTGAAGTGAAAAAAGCAGCAAAAGCTATTGATAATGACAGACCTCTTGATGTGGGCGTGGTTGGAGGTATTTTCTATCATAACCTGCCAATAAGTAATGATGGTAGTAAAGGGCTTTTTGCCGCCCAAATGAAGAAGACTTATGAACCTTTTGAAATTACATGGAGTCTTGATGAAAAGCTATATAAGATACTTAATTTGGACTATGATATGACACAGAAGAGGTGTAAAATTCATATTCTTGAACTAGAAGACGGAGAAATTATTAATGAGAATTCATTGGAAGATATTGTGATAGAGACTTCCAAAACATATACCGGCTCTTTATCAGACAAGGTTTTAATTTGCCCTGATGACGTCGAAAAAATTATAAGAATAGAAATAAGGGATAAGGCAAATGATGCTACGGTTATTGCCTTTAGTGAAGCAGCCATATCACCAAAGTTCAAATCCGAACCAATGACAAGCCAAACCAGGTGTCATATAGAGGACGACGAAAGTTTAATCACAGTAACAGGTAAAACAATAAGGTGGCATATAGATAAGAGGACAGCTTGTCTAAAACAGATTTCAGATAATGGTAGAAATGTATTGTTACGTAGCATCAAACCAGTTACTAGCAGGCAGTCTGCCTTAAGTGAATCATTTAAAGGCAAAGTGAAGACTTATGAAAAGGTCTATGAAGAAGATTTACTGAAGCTCTCTATGGAATGTCGTGTCAAAGGCTTTGAGGGAACCTTCAAAATAACTTACATTTTTTCAAGTGAGGGTGAATGTAATGTTACTTACCATGGTATTTGCAATGATGAATTAGAATGCTTTAGCTCATCCTTTGTATTAAATAGCAATATGGACATGGTAAGTTTCTATGGAAGCGGACCAGAAGTAACCTATAGTGATACAAGTAATTGTGCAATGACTGGTATCTATAATATGAGCGTCGATGACTATAATAAGAGTTCCAACCTGCCATTGGCATCTGTAAGATCAGCTATTAGATGGTTGAGTGTTGTTGATCAACAAGGTCAAGGTGTTATGATAGAAAGCAACATGGACAGTGGTATTGGAGTTGGCTTGTATAATGAGCCTCATTGACAACACTGATGATCGATGGTCAAAATCTATCAGGTGAATTGATTGATTTCAAAACGGCCTGTAGTTTGAGTTATAAAATTATTGTAATATCCAAGGAACATTAAAACTATTTACACATTTCTTTATCTATAATTATGAACAAAGTAGGAACAAACTATGAGAATGTTACATAATTGTAATGTGAAATATTACTATATTATGCGTGCTTTTACATTATGTTAGGACTTTATTAGGACTTTATACCTTGGTTAAGGATAAAGTCCTATTTCATTAATATTCATATGGTATCAAAATGGTTATACGGGGCCTTATCTATTATAAGGAGGTAAGACTATGAGGATAAGTAAGAAATTATTTGCATTTATATTGACATTGGTAATGATACTTGGATCAACAACAGTATATGCAGAAGGTAACGACTGTAACGACAAATTCACCGATGTTGGTGAAGACCACTGGGCATATGAATATGTATGTCTCATGACAGAACTTGGCATAATCAACGGATACGATGATGGCTCGTTCAGACCAAATGCCACTGTCTCAAGAGCAGAATTTGCTAAGATGATGGTAAAAACCTTAAACCTTGATTTGGATTCACCTAGTACAGAGTCATTTATTGACGTAGAGAAAAGTGACTGGGAGTACCCATATGTCGAGACTGCAAAAGGTTATTTGACAGGATTCAAAACTTCACTAGGACTTAAATTCAAACCAGACAATAACGCAGTTAGAGAAGATATGGCAGTAGCGATTGTTAAAGGCCTTGGCATTGCACCAGATGCAAGTTTGTCAGTTCTTGACGATTATACTGATGAGGATGAAATCTCTGCTGACCTAAGATCCTATGTGGCTACAGCCATAGCAGAAGGCATAATGATTGGTAGTGGTGGTAGCTTTGAACCACAAGGCAATTTAACAAGGGCTGAAGCTGCAACATTGCTAGCTAGGTTACTTGTAGAGGAGAAGATTGTTCTTGATGACGAAGTGAAGATTGTTGTAGATGATTTCAATGAGACCAACACAACACCTAAGCTTAGCGCAACCAAAGTTGATAATGAGATTGTCCTTGAGTGGACAAAAGTTAGCTCAGACAACTTCAAATATTACAAAGTATCAATCTCTGATGACAACGATTCACCTAAGTACCCAACAACAGGTTATCACTTGCCATTGTCAGATGTTGACAATAACAGGTATGTCCTAGAATCAGGAATGAGCCATAGTGGTCTTACACTTAAGGGTGGCGAAGATTATTATGTTTCTATTACTGCAGTTTATAATAATGGCGAAGCAAAATACTTTACTTCAAATGTAAAAGAAGTGGATATTCCTGGTGACTATGTTGAACCAGATACTTCATCACTAACACCAACTCTAAGTGCAACTGTGAAAGATAATGGTGTAATGCTTGACTGGACGAAAACAAGTTCTGATAATTTCTCCTATTACAAGGTTGTATTATCTAAGAATGATTCTACACCAAGTTATCCAGGAGACGGTTACTTAACTTATATCTCTGATGTGAATGATACAGATTATTTTGTTCAAGAACTTCAAGGCTATAATGGCGGCGATTTTGGTGGACAGGTTCAAGATGAGACGTATTATATGACTATTACCGCTGTATATAAAAGCGGTAAGTATACTTCGAATACAAAGACAGTGACTGTGCCTAGTAAATAATTGGCAGTATAATTAAGATTAATAGTGGAGTAGTTAGATGCCATTGGCATCTAGCTACTCTTTTTGCCTGTATGGGACATTTACTCTCTAGTTAACTCATAACATATAGAAGTATTTCTATATGTCTATAGATTATTTCCTTCAAATGAGGTACAATGGGTAGTACAATAAGATAAGACAAGTATATGTTATGGATAGTTTTGGAGGACTTTAATGGAAAAGTATAAAAGGCATAGCATCAAAGCCAATTTGATTCAGTATAAATGGCTCTACCTAGTAGGAATTATGGCCCTTGTTGCAGTAGACATTAGTCAATTACAGATACCTGTAATAACAGGGAATATTACGGATGGCTTACAAGCATCTTCAATGTCAACGTCATTACTGTATAGGTCGTTGATTCGTTTGCTCATCTATGGTGCATTGATATCATTTGGACGATTTATGTGGCGGATGTTTATATTTGGAACATCAAGAAAGATTGAGCGGAATCTAAGAAGAGAATACTTCATCAAATTAGAAGCACTATCAAGCAATTTTTATAATGAAAACAAGACGGGTGATTTGATGGCTTATGCCACAAATGACCTTAACGCTATTCGTATGATGGTAGGACCAGGTGTCCTTATGGCCCTGGATGCAGTTATCTTGACTGTATTTGTTACCATCAAGATGGTAACAACCATAAGTCCGAGTTTGACATTGGTCTCTATATCACCTTTGCCTATTATTGCTCTTGGGAGCTTGTTGCTTGGTGTTGTTATCCGAAGACGTTTTAAAGAAAAGCAAGAGGCTTTTGCCCATTTATCTGATCTTGTTCAGGAAAATATTTCTGGCATGCGTGTAATCAAAGCATTTGTTAAAGAAGCCTATGAGATGACAAAATTCAGTGTGGCCAATCGCAACAACTATGATAAGAATATGAATGTTGTCAAACTATTTGCCATTATAATGCCATTGGTGGTTCTTATTAGTGGACTCTCCATAGCCATAGCTCTTGGTTATGGTGGTAAAATGACTATGATTGGTCAAATAAGCTTAGGTCAGTTTGTTACATTTATTCAATACATAATGATGTTAATATGGCCAATGATGGCTTTTGGATGGTGTATTAATATTATGTCACAAGGAATGGCGTCACTAACTAGGTACAATGAAATCATGGATACACCATTACAAGTCAAAGACGGTGAAGACCTTTTAGAGGTAAGGGCTTTAGATGGGAATATTGAATTTAGGAATTTGACATTTGCCTATGGACTGGAAGATGAACCTGTACTCAAGGGTCTTAGTTTTACCATAAAAAAAGGGGAGACGGTTGGTATCCTTGGTAGAACTGGTAGTGGTAAAACAACCATAGCCAATATACTTCTTCGTCTCTTTAACCCAGCACCTGGAACCGTCTATATAGATGGTATGGATATACTTAGTATTCCCCTGAAAACCTTAAGACAGAGCTTTGGTTATGTGCCTCAAGACAACTTTCTTTTCTCAGATACAATAGAAGGCAATATAGGTTTTGCCAAAGACAATCCCAGTAGGGAATCAGTTATAGCTTATGCCAAAGAAGCAAACATTCATGACAACATTGTTGATTTTCCAGATAGCTATAAAACAATTGTAGGTGAAAGAGGGGTTACATTATCAGGGGGGTCAAAAAACAAAGGGTTTCTATAGCGAGAGCCTTACTAAACGATGCACCTATGTTAATTCTTGACGATGCAGTCTCTGCAGTTGATACAAAAACCGAAGAAGCAATCTTATCTATGTTAAGTCAAAAAGGTGATGATGTAACAACAATCATGATTGCTCATAGAATATCAACCCTCCAAAGTGCAGATAGAATTCTTGTACTTGACGACGGAAAGATTATTGAAGAGGGTAGCCATGACCACTTAGTAGACCAAGAAGGTTTCTATTATGAGATGGTCAAAAAACAACAGTTGGAAAGAGAAATAATTGAAGAGGGGGAGGCCTTATAATGAGTGATTCAAACTATATGCATGAACATGATATGAAAGAATCTTATGACAGTGATTTGCTAAAAAGGCTTCTAGGCTATGCAAAAAAAACATACTATGGCAATTGCCTTCTCCCTAGTCTTACTAATCCTAGTGGTGGGCCTTGACTTGGTAAGACCAATCATCCTTGGAAAAGCCGTGGATGAAGTCATAGTTGATTATAACAAAGTCTATCTTGAGTTAGAGACTGACAGTGAAAATACTCATTCTGTGGATGGAAGATATTATGCTGTCTACGAGGATGTAAAAGAAGCCGTGATAAGTGATGAGTCAAAGCATAGCTTTGGAATGATTGTCTATGATGAGACAGGCTATTACTTCGTCCATGATTTGACCTATTTGGAGGCTTTTGACTTAAGAGAAAATGCACATATTCTTGTTCAAAGTGGCAAGTCAATGGCTTCAAAAGATGATAATAACTACAAAGCAGTCAAGATGACCGAAGACGAAATCAAAGGACTACGGGAGCCTGATTTTGTGAATTTGATTAAGTTGATGCTTGCATTCATTATACTTTTGGTTGTCGGATTAACTATTTCTTATTTTCAAACAATCTTGTTACATTATACAGGGCAGAAAATAATCTATGAGATAAGGGAAGAGGTCTTTGAACATATTCAAGGGATGTCTGTGGAGTTCTTTAACCAGAATCCAGTAGGCAAACTTGTTACAAGGGTTACCAATGATACTGAAACACTAAATGAAATGTATACCAGTGTTATTGTAAATTCTGTAAAGAGTGCACTGACTCTGATTGGGATATCAATTATGATGTTTGTCCTTAACTGGCGCTTGTCACTGGTTGTCTTTACTGTGATACCACTTGTTATACTGGCGACATTCCTTTTTAGACATTTTTCGAGAAAAGCCTACAGAGATGTAAGAACAAAGGTAGCAGCAGTCAATACTTATTTATCAGAACATATATCAGGTATGAAGATTGTACAGATTTTTACAAGAGAAAAGGCTAAGCTGGCTTCCTTTGATCAGATAAATGAAGGACTGCTAAAGGCTCACTTCAAGCAACTCTTGGTCTTTGGAATCTATAGGCCCTCTATGTACTTGATTTACATCATTGGTCTTGCTTTGGTACTTGGTTATGGTGGCTATCAGGTTATCAATAATCTCTTAACCATTGGTGTACTAGTGATTTTTCTACAGTATATCTCCAACTTTTTTGATCCCATTCAACAGCTTTCAGAGCAGTTCAACATCCTCCAATCTGCATTTGCTTCAGCTGAGAAAATATTCTTACTCCTTGACGAGGATGATAGAATTGAAACTAAAGGAACACCACATCCGATGGATGATGTGAAAGGGAAAATTGAGTTTAAGGATGTTTGGTTTGCCTACAAGGACGATGACTATGTTCTTAGAGATATTAACTTTACAGTAGAGCCAGGAGAAACCGTTGCTTTTGTTGGTGCAACAGGGGCAGGGAAAACATCTATATTAAACCTGTTATCAAGATACTATGAGATTCAAAAAGGCGATATACTTCTTGATGGTGTTTCCATCAAGAAACTTGATAAACAGTTTATTAGGTCTAAAGTAGGTCAAATGTTACAAGATGTGTTCCTATTTACAGGTGATATCAAAGAGAACATAAAGCTTGGAGATGAATCCATTGATGAAGCAGCCATGAAAGAGGCTGCCAAATATGTGAATGCCCATCCATTTATTGATGGTCTTCCGGACAAGTACGATGAACATGTCTACGAACGTGGAGCCACATTCTCAGCAGGTCAAAGACAACTCCTTTCATTTGCCAGAACCTTGGCCTATAACCCTAAAGTATTGGTACTTGATGAAGCAACAGCCAATATTGACACAGAGACAGAGATATTGATTCAAGATGCTCTTGGCAAATTGATGGAAGGCAGAACGACTTTAGTTGTTGCACATAGACTATCAACCATACAGCATGCTGACAAAATTGTTGTTCTTCATAAGGGGAAAATAAGAGAAATTGGCAACCATCAAGAACTTCTAGGCAAAAAAGGCTTGTATTATAATCTATATCAGTTACAATATCAGGAGTTAGAAGAATCGGTATCATAAGAGAAAACGTATAATATTGAAGAAAAGAGGCAAGGTATGGCATATAATTATAAATTAACAATAGGGTATGATGGTGCAAGATACCAAGGATGGCAGAAGAATAAAAATGCTAAGGAAACAATACAGAGCAAGCTTGAAGCAGTTATTGCTGAAGTTGTTGGCGAAAAAGTCCAACTTGTAGGATCAGGTAGAACGGATAAAGGGGTCCATGCCCAGGCTCAAGTCGCAAATTTCATCACTAAAAATAGACAAAAATCCAATAGCTTGAAATATCAGCTCAACAAACTGTTACCAGATGACATTGTCATTCAAGAAGTCCATAAGATGGATATTGATTTTCATAGTAGATTTGCACCTCATAACAAGACTTATCGTTATACTTTGTGGAAAGCCAATGCAGAAACATTGCCACTTTTCGAACGCAAATATGTTTATCACCTAGAAGAACAAGTTGATGTGGACATGATGCTTGTTGCTTCTCTTAAGTTCATTGGTCAACATGATTTTAAAGGTTTCTCAAGTGATAAGACTAAGAAAAGTACAATGAGGACAGTCAATAGTATTGATATTATTGAAGAAGACGACTTTATTGAAATAGAAATTAATGGCAACGGCTTCTTATACAACCAAGTACGAATTATGGTTGGAACCCTTATTGAGATTGGCTTTAATCAAAGACATGATGATTCTATTGAACAAATATTTGAGTCAAAGGACCGTAGCCAAGCAGGATTTACAGCGCCTGCCAAGGGATTGACGCTTATTGAAGTGAAGTACGAATCATAAGTATGAGTTATTTTATTAACCCTTAGGAATGCATTTTGAAAGGCAATAATGGATAAAAGGCGATTCTACCTGATAACTTCATATGGTTTTTTTTCTTGGATGGCTTTTATCATTTCTCTACAATGGGCCTGCAATAGACATCGTCTTTAATGCAAAGCTCACTAATTTAAGTAGCCTGGCAATCTCTTATATCATAGCACCAGCAATAATTCTTCTAGGTATTGGCTTTATTGATATTAAGTTGAAATACAAGAAGCTTTTTATTCGCTCTGGTGTTATTGTCTGTCTGATAGGCACCTTGTGCATGATTCCATTAAGAGAGACATCAAACCCTATTGTGCCATATACCTTTGCAGGTATACTTGGTATCTATAGTGTTCTTTTCATAACGGGATGGGGATGTTACTTTGTAAATATTCTGAGACCAGAGAATATGTGGAAACACATGGCTTATGTAATTGTTCTTGGCAATGTTTTTTTTCATACCAACAGCATACTGAAATATCTAGGTTTTGGCCAATTGATAATGTATGGCTTACTATTATGCCTTCTTGGTGCCTTGTATTTTTCTTTTAATCTTAGCAAAGAAAAAGATCTACCCCAGGAAACATTTGGAGTACTTGTTCCAAGTAGTTTGTTAATAATGGTCTATGCTTTTATTTTCTTGTTAAACCTAGGTGGTGGGATTGCTCAAACGTTGGTTGAACCCTTGGCAAGGAATCATTTTGCAAATGTTCATAGCCTTGACCTTGGAATCTATGGTCTAATTGGAATTGGTGTATTTCTACTTCGAAGAAAGTTGCCTGTAGAGCTAACCCTATCAGTATCAATGATGTTGATTGCATGTGGCTATATAAGCATGATGTTGTTCTCGAATAATATGTTGCCAACATATGGGTTGATAGTCCTTGGTTATGCAATACTAGACATAATGTTATGGACAATAGTCGCTGAACTTGGTTATGTATTTGGAAGACCAATAAAGATATTTGCTTTTGCTATGTCTGCTAACCTGTTTGCAGTATTGATTGGAAGTGTTATTGGCTCTAAGATTATTGATGATACTGACAGCATCTATATAGCCATAGCCATAACTGCCATTTCTATTATTATCGCTTTTTCATTTTTTACCACCTCTGGTCAGAAAAATACACTATAATATTGACTCTTTGAAGGAATTAGCTGGCGATTCCCCAAAAGCTGATGATTTAGATTTCATAAAAGAGACCCAGTTACTTTTGACACCTAAGGAATCTGAGATTTATCAGCATATGTGTAGTGGTACTAAGAATAATGATATTGCCCTTGCTTGTGATATTAGTATAAACACATTAAAAGAACATGCTAGAAATATTTATAAGAAGTTAGGTGTAAGAAATAAGCGGGAACTGCTTGAAAAAGTTGGCTCAGATATAAGTGATGATCCAAAAAATATTTTCGAACAATTTGCCACTACATATAAGCTTAATCAACTAACTGAAAGAGAGACAGAAGTCTGCTACTATATGTTTCAGGGTCTTAGCATTGAGGACTTAAGCAGCAAGTTGTTTATTAGCAAGAATACTGTCAAAACACATATAGGTCGGATTTATAGTAAGTTGTCCGTATCATCAAGAAGTGAGTTTCTTACATTTCTTGAGAAATAATGAATACCACCCCTAAAGTCATTCTTTTTTCACCAAAAGGATGACTTATTGTATTACCTTTTCTGATAATCTAGTAGTTAATTCGTATAGAAGAAAAGGAGATTCTTAAATGTTAAAAGCAATTATTAGTAAACTGGTATTATTCGTATATTTCTCTGTCTTAGTGGTAGGGGTTATATTATTAGTGAGGTTTTTACTTTGATGAAA